>VTLG01000728.1_pt1 | contig 34434 bp, 63 predicted proteins | sample 4694571 | NCBI WGS metagenome assembly VTLG01 (sample SAMN12604809, study PRJNA352737) | marine metagenome | biome: ENVO:00000447; feature: ENVO:00000209|ENVO:00000569|ENVO:01000036; material: ENVO:00002151; isolation source: viral sequences binned using virsorter ...
CAAATTTAGAGGCTAATTTTTCAGCAATTTTTTTGTCAACAGGTGCTGATTTTCTGATGATCGTTTCTTGGGCTAATGTATAAGGCATTATTTTCTCCTTCCGAATTTGGTTAATTCCAAATCCTTAAAATACATTATACTGTACCTTCAGGGTTTTTGTCAAGACATTTCGAAAAAAAGGTACAGGTTATTTTAAATGCGAATGATTCTCATTTGCAAAACCGCGCCCATTATACCACAAAAACCGTCCCAAGTCAAGAGAAATTTACAAAAAAATACAAAATTCTTTAAAATTCTCTAAGTCTTTGATCTTACAGGGAAAATTCTTTGCGCAGCTTTAGCTGCGCCGAGTACGAATTTGAAATATTTTGAGAGATAGCTGTAATAAGGGACTTGCACAAATTTCGCGACGAAGTCGCGCCGAGTGCAAAACTGAAATATTTTTCTCCCTAAGTGCAAATCTGAAAAAATTAAGGGCTGCCGAAACCTAGCCCCCCTCCCACCCTGATATTATAAAGCCAAATGATCGAAAAGTCAAGATATATTTGGCACAATTGGCGTAAATTCTTTAAATTTCGGATAACTTAACATAATTGCGTTTATTCTCGCGAAGCGAGGGCTATTACGCGTGCCGCCCCTCGGAGTTCGCAACCAGTGCCTTTCCGTCTAAAATTCTTTTAAATATTTTATACCATACAGTAAAAAGTACTTGACTTTTTATTTAAAACCCTTCATAATGTATATAAATCAGATAAAGGAAGCAATTACTGAACAAATCAAGACATTGCTTCTGGGGAGGCTCGAATCAACTCATTCTTCGCAGTCTCCCACCTGACGGATTGGGAAGCAATTCGGACAAAAGGAAAAAATAAATGGTTGAGCAATGATGGTGTCGCGTGTAGACGCGGAATCCTAGCCAACAAATAACCCTCCGAGTTGCAACCCTCGATAATACAAGAATTTTAACAATATAACGCAAAAGGTGGCGAAATGACAACAATTAACATAACTTTGATGAATACCCCTAACTACTTCCTAGAGAAGAAGAGACTAGCGTCCACTTCTGAAGGAAAAGAAGCTAGAAAAGAACTACAAAGAAGAAAACAAGTTGGGTTCTATATCTCTTGCGATGAAGAAAAAGCTGAGTTCGAGGCTGTAATGAAAAAAACTACAGCAAAGTTGGCTCATGAAGAAGCTAAGACAGTAGAAGTAACTTATGCAGCGGGGGTTAAAAAAGTATAAACATGGCGAGTGGAGTGTAGACTTCACTCGCTTTTTTTTAAGGTGGAACAATGGAAGAATTAATAGCAAATATATTTATAGGTTTTATGGTGTATGGTATTATAATACCAGTATTTATATGGATATTATTTGACCATTGTTTTGGAGATTAATAGGAAATAATGGCAGAAGTAACAACAATAGGAAAAGGTGTCGAATACACATTGTGTGAAGATACAGGTATCTTAACAATAGCAATAGATACAAAAAAGGACTTTGGATTAAGTTCAACAGGTAAAAGTACAATTATTGCCTCATCTAGTGGCAATAAACAGATACAAGTAAATGGAGAAACTCTCTATTTAGGTCTTAACCTCTACAAGAAGTAGTAAAGAAATGACTGAATACGAAAAGAATAAAATAAAGAAACATTGGAAGAGTTATGGAATAATGTACACTCTATATGGAACTATGATATTATTTGTCGTACTTATAGGTCTAGAGGCAAAGGGGATTATTTAGTACATAGTTGAAAATATTTCTTGACTTTTGAGGTTAAAGCAACTATAATATAAGAATAATGAAATTAACGGATAAATTAAAACAATTTTGGAGTAAACAAATGGCAAAAGAAGCTACAAAGAATTATACAGACGAAATGGTTGAACGCATGACAACAATATATGTTGCCAATCCAACAAGAGAGACAGTTGATGTCCTCGCCAATGAATTTGGTAAAAGCGTTAGAAGTATAATTGCTAAACTAAGTAGAGAAGGCGTTTACATAGCACAAGAGCGTAAGACTAAGAGTGGTGAACCCGTAGTGAGAAAAGCAGACCTAGTGTCTCAACTTGAAACTCACTTCGAGAGTACCCTTCCTAGCTTAGTGAAGGCTAGTAAAGCAGACTTGACTTTCTTAGTAGAAACAATAGTACAATAGAGTAATGAGTGTGGTTGTGGTCTTATTGTGTACCGCAACCAGTCTCGAAGTCGAGTAAAGGCAAAATATCAGCGACTTTAAATAAAGAATCTGCCGTCCCCGAAGGCTGACTAAAGGGCGTTAAAGAAACGACACAGTAGTGCTTTCCAATTTTAAGTACTTAAACATTGACAAATTGGGGTGATCGATGCGTAGATACAACCTGAATATCTCGTAGCATATGCGTAAGGGCAGGCTTAAGTACACCTTACAGCTTCCACTAGCTAGAAAGTGGACGCCTCCATGAGCGAGAGAATGGAAAGCCTACCCAATTTTAAGGGTAGCAGAATGTGGAGCAGTCTCGCGGGAGGTGGAATACCTCACAGGAAACAGAGACCAATTCGCAACTAGTCAACCTAATATGGTACTCTAGTAGTGGAGTTAAGTATCGCACTTAGTTATGAAACTACTGGCACACCCCTGAGAAATAGGTTGGGGAGGCGAATAAAAAAGGTCACATATCAGACCTGCGAAAGTGAGATGGGCTTGTGTCCAAACACACAGGGAGGAATGAAAAGTCCTCCCACTAGAGGGAAGTGAAGTAGTAAGATTATGCCGATTTTCGGCGAACTAACTCCCCTCACCAATACAAAAGGAGAGTGCTAGAGTCCCACGCACATTAAATAAGTAGGACATGATAAGTTATAAGGTCGTAATTGATAATAAGGGGTCGCAGGTTTCGAGTAAAAAACCTATACCTGTGTAAACGATATCCCCAGCCTTATAGTCAGAAACTGACAACTGTAGGTGATTACCATAGGATGCAGGATAAAAAGAAGTGGTAAATAAGTCCAGTCTTGACGGCTTAAATCGTCAAGCTACGACAATCTCGGAAGAGCTAACGAACCGAGTAATAAATACAGAGCAGTCTAAAGTGACCTTGACATAACATAGAGGCATATCACAAGTGAGAGGCTCTGGGTGGCATATTGGATAAGCCCACCCACCCTTTCTTTATTAACAAGAGGAGAAACAGAACAATGGCAGAAATGTGGGAAAAAAGACATAAAGTAGTTGAGTCAAGTAGATGGGGCAGTAATGCAAAAACATACGAAAAATTCAGAACAATGGCTATGGTTCCAAAAAAGGAACTCATAGAGTATTTAAACAAATATAATGCTAAACCAAAAATGATTGCTAAAGCAATCAAAGAACTCGATAAGCGAGGAGTGAAGATTAAGTGGTCATGACAGAGTACACAGACGAAGTGGAAAAGCAACGAGTTTTAATGGAAGCAGAAGAGTGGGGAAGTGGTCTTAAACATATCCATGCAAATAATGGAATAATTGAAACAGCATATCAAAATGGTAATGTACACTACGAAGATACCAAAACAGGTAAAAAATGGACAGTATATAGTAATCAATCTCAAGGCACTTTAGTAGAAAGATTTTTAAGATGGGTATCTGATGGGAGTCATAATGGGAGGTCTTGATATAGCAATAGCACTTATAGCCTGTGCAGTAATATTCTGGCTTTGGATTAATTTTGGTGGAGGTAGAAAACCATGACTAAGTACGCATATGATGTAGAAGTTGACCAAACTTTTAGTAGAACAAAAACTATGAGAATAGTTGCTGCAGATAAAGATGATTTAGCAGATAAGGTGGAAGAAAGAACAAAAGGCGATGCAGTAAGAATGGGGTGTAAGGACGATTATAGTGGCACTATACTGTATATAATAGAAACTGTTGAGCTACCCACAGCTCAAAAGTATTAAAGTGTCACCTCCTCAAAGGCGAACTAGCAATAGTTCGCCTTTTTTTATAACTTCACTGAAAATAAATCTTGACTTTCAAGTTAATTTGAAGTATAATATAGATAGTGAAAAATCACTTAAGAATTTTAGGAGAAAATTATAGATACAGAAGAAGGTGAGCAGTTATACGCTACACTAATTAATGAACAGGAGATGAACCCCTCACAAGCAGTTCCAGTTCTGGTTGAATATTATAAAATAAGTGAGGACAAGGCATGGTGGATTGCAAGACAATTCCATGCCCAACAAGCAACTTTGGAGAGAAAATGAGTAACAATGTAATACCTTTCCCACAGAAAATGACAAATGAACAAGTGGGATTATTAGAAATAGAAAAAGAGTTAGAAACTGTCGCAAAAAAAGTGAAGGAACTAACTATTGAGCTAGAACATGCTCATAACTATCTAAAACAACTCATTGAAGAACATGAAGTTTACAAAGATGCAGTAGAGCGGGATATACCCCTTTTAATGGTAGATTTTGAACCAGAGGACGAGTATTAGTGTACAACCCCTTTAGTTTAATCATTACCAAACTTTTCGGAGGAAAGGAAAAAGTCCCAGAATTAACAGTAGAGGAACTGTCAGATATACAAGGAGCAGTTCCTCATTTAATTAAGGAGTTAGAAAGTGTCAGGAACAAAGAAACTATTCATGATGACGCAACGAGCCAGCGAGTTAAACGCAGAAGGCAGAGTGTTCGACGAAATAGTAACAATAATAGCTGATGAGTGGAATTTAAACTATTATATGGCAGAAGCCATAGTAAAAAGTTGGTGGGACGGAAAAGTCATGCAAAACTTTGATTGGTCAGAGGAGAAGAGTGTTGGCTATTAATTATACACAAGAACAAGTAGATTTTATGAAAAATCTTTATAATAATGAACCAACTAGAGAAACAGTTCAAAAGTTGGCAAATGACTTAGATAAAAGTATAAAATCTATTATTGGTAAATTATCCAGAGAAGGAGTTTACCAGAAGGCAGAGTATCTGTCAAAAACAGGGGAAAAACCAGTTACTAAAAAACAAATGGTTATAAAAATAGCAAAAGAGTTAGTGGCAGATAGTTCTAAACTGGAAGGTTTAGAAAAATCCCCAAAAGCAGACTTAAAGTACTTATTAGATTTAGTAAGTGAGGGGAGTTTGAATGGAGAGTGATAATATGAAAAGAGAAGACGACATAGAAGAACCAAAACCTTTAAAAAAGTATCAATTTGAATTGATGTGTAGGTTTGAGTTACAAGCTGAGTCTAAACCAGATGCAATAATTACTGCAGTGGAAATGTTAGAAGGAGTTCAAATTCATAATATACAAGAATTAAAATGTCAGGAGTTAGTTAAGAGCGATGGCTAGTCCTGATACTGCATATTTACAAGAAATACTTGATGGGCAAAAACCTAAAAAAGAAGAAAAACTTTATAGTGAAATTAAAGGTATATATTTCTTTGCAAAAGCTAAGGATAAATTTGGTAAATACCATTATTTATCAGCAGATAGTGAAGAAGCAATAGAAAACTATTGTGAAGGTGGTATCTTATCAGACAGTTTGGCAATCGATTGTTGGATTAATTATGTTGATCCAATTATGGTTTGCTTTCACTTCAAATGGGTTGGTAAACGAAATAATCCTTTCGTAGTAGCTAAACCCTTTAAATATAAAGGTGCTAAGTGGACTCCCTAGTTCGGGTAGTCGATAACACAAATGTACTAATAGCAGATATTACTTTCGCAACACTATTTTTAATAGTATGGTTTATATGGCTTAAAAAAGATTGGATAACTTTAGGTATGATACTATTTTATATTAGTATGATACCTATATGGCATTATTATCATTAGGGGGTGTAGCTCAGTAGGGAGAGCAACTGGTTTGCATCCAGTAGGTCGTAGGTTCGATTCCTATCACCTCCACCAGTGCGGGATTAGTATAATGGTATTACCACAGCCTTCCAAGCTGAGGACAGGAGTTCGATTCTCCTATCCCGCTCCAGAACATGGTCTAATAGTGTAATGGTTAACACGCGAGCTTGTCACGCTTGAAGTCGGAGTTCAATTCTCCGTTAGACCGCCAAATAGAATTAGGAGAGATGGCTGAGTGGTTTAAAGCACTCGCTTGCTAAGCGAGAAAGGGTTAAAACCCTTCGAAAGTTCGAATCTTTCTCTCTCCGCCAAGTAGTAAAATTATGAAAATAACAAAAGAAGCAGAAGAATATTTAAATCAACTCCTTGAAACTCAAGGACAATTCACTATGGGTATTAAAATAGAAGTACTTGAGCCTGGGACTCCTAGAGGAGAGACAGTTATTGCGTATGCTACAGAAGAAGATGATTTAAGAAATTATAGACTAGAAGAAGGTTATGATTTTAAAGTATATTTAGATGAAAAATCTTTATGTTATATGGAAGGAGCAGTTGTAGATTATTCACCAGATAGATTTGGTGGTACACTAACAATTAAGACCCCAGCTGCAAAGATTCCAAATTTAGAAGAAGATGCAAGTATAGAACAAAAAATAAATTATGTACTATACTCAGAGATTAACCCTGCTTTAGCAAGTCATGGTGGAGAAGTATCATTATATGAAGTTGTAAATAAAAATACGGCTGTACTTAAGTTTGGTGGGGGTTGTCAAGGGTGTGGGATGGTAGATGTAACTTTAAAAGCTGGAGTAGAAAAGACATTGTTAGAACAAGTAGAAGGATTAACGGCTGTTACAGACATAACAGACCATAGTTACAAAGAAAACGCATATTATAAGTAGGAAAATGAAATGGCAAGAAGTAAAGGAAAGAAACAAATAGTAAATATGATACCTGAAAGTGAGTCTAGAGATAGCCACTCGTATTGCTATTCAACATATAAAACAACAAAATTAATTTCAGGACAGAAAAAATTAAGATATAAAAAATATAACCCTGTGAAAAGAGTTCATGAGTGGTTTATAGAGGCAAAACTGCCTCGACATACAAAGTAGGAAAAAGAAAAATGGGAGACAAAAAAAGTAAATTAGAGTTGTGGTTAGATTATCACAACCATGAAATGGAGTTAATAAGAACGATAGTTCCTATTATACTCTTAGGATTACAAGTTGTAATTCTAGCACAATTAGTAGGAAAATGATGAAGAAAGACAGTAAAATAAAAAGAGACTTTAGTACAAAAGTGAGACAACCTTTCCAAGATGCGATAGCTTTAATAGTACATACTATAGACTATCACAATTCATTTGTAGGAGATAAGTTTCACAGACGTCAAGCTAGAGTACTAAAATGGTACCTTCTTGATTTAAAAGAGTGGATACAAAAGGAAGAAAAGAAGATTCAATATAAAGAAATTTTAATAGGACACGGATTATATAAACGAGTACCTATTGAAGATTGCCCTGAGTGTGCAGATAGAGAAGCAGACGAAATATTAACAGGTCAAACTTTATCACGACAAATGCAAGATGAGCTAGAGCCAATATGGCATGCTACACAACATGACGAAAGTGATGAGCTAGAAGCTATTAAAGATGGAGAGATGACCGAATTTGAGAAGGCAGAGTATAAAAGAAAAACAGAGGGAGAAACTAAGAAAAGAAATGTTTGGGGTGAATGGAATGAAGCAGCAGAGAAGGAGTTTTTTAAAGGCGAGAAGTGGGAGTATAAAAAATGACGATTGAAGTATCAATGATAGACGCAGACTTAGAAATGATGACTAAAGAATTTAATATTATTCATGCCCTCCCCTTAATCAATGTTTTACAAGTAGTAGGAGAACGATCTGAACAGGCAGGATATGATGAACTGCGGCGGGATGTAAAAAAGAATGGTTTTAAAAATCCGATAGTAATAATTAAAAATACTCCTGAGAACTATGAACTTGCTATAAGACGAGTTACTAAGAAATTTGTGAACCCATATATAAATCAGCACAGGACTTACCTGTGTATGTATGGAAATCAAAGAATTGATATTGCTCTGGATCTAAGAATTTTTCATCTTGACGCTATAATTGCTGATAATGTTGAATGGTCACATGCTATTCAATTAAAACTTGACGCTAAACCGATTAAACTATAACCCCGACACTAAACTGATTATACTAAGGAAAATTTCATAAAGTATATCCTTCATGCATTAACCATACCCATTTAATTGGGTTTTTTTACATATATACCTCTTAATATATCGGAGACTTTGCACAATTATGGTAGACGCAATACTCCGAAGTAATTGATTAAAGCTTCCTTAGTTATTGAAAGCCTGTTTATTGTCTTGTTGTAGTGGTATTATATATTGCCAAAATCTCATTATTATTGTATTCCCTCGACTACTTCGAGCACTGATTCGAAGAATCAGGCTCTCGTGTCTTCGGAACAATAATTTAATTAATTGTTGGTTGGCGGTGTCACTCTCTAGATTTAGTATAATTATATCATATTTTTTGACATATTACAAGTTTCTTTTTTGAGCATGTGGTAATGAGAACCATTAGTATAGTGATAATCAAACAAAAATAAAGTGCATTTTTGATCATAATAATATTTTTTAACTTGTTATTTTAAGTTTGGATTGACACAAGTCTATCTTGGTGTCATAGATTTAGCGTCAAGAACTCAGTTATGCCAGTCGTGTCGAGATAGAGGTTGTAATCCCTGAGACTTTTGTCGCTTAAGACACCTCGCTCTACCCGCTGCCTTTTTACGATTTCTCTTGTCACAAGGTTTTTCATAGTATTGTTTTTCTTTCACAACTTGTAAAACTCCAGAGCGTTCCACTTTGCGTTTAAATCTACGGAGTGCTTGGTCGAAGTTTCTATCTACTCTTACGCTTGTCAACTATAAGCCTTTTCGTCTTGTTTGGTGATAGTCTTCATTAGTCTGCCAAGATCGTTTGCTATACCATATTGGTTATCTAATGTAACTTGTAGGAACTTAACAACCCATGCCATGTCGAACAGGAACTGTGGGTCGTCAGTATTGATACCGAGCTTTTGCAACTCAGTAATTAATTGAACAGAGAGCTCTTCGTTGAGTTCTTTGCTTCTTTTTTGGCGAGTGTAATACTCACCTGTAAATTCTAGTATATTATTTTTCATGTTTATCTCCGAGTGGAGTCGAAACTCCAACCCTTCTTTCTCAGTCTTTTAACCCGACCTCTAATTGCATTTTCTGTTCGTTCTGGAAAGATATATTTTAATTCTTTCAACTTCATGGAGCCATAATACTCCCTCAGAAGTTGGTCTTCTCTAGATGTCCAGTCGGGCGTTTTTCCTCTCATAATTTCTGTATTTATTCTTATATTATAGACGATTTAAGTTTGAATGTCAAGAACTATTTTTGACTAAGTAGAAAATTTATCTTGACTTTAAAGGTTATTTCCTGTATAATAATAAAAATAGGAGAATAATATTATGCAAGATGAATTAATAATTTTAGTGCTACTCATGATGCTGGGCTGTGCTTGGACATCATATAAGATCGGAACTAGGGAAGGAATAGCGATGGCTATAGACTATTTCCAGCATGAAGGCTTAATCGAAGTAGATGAGGACTAAAAAAATTTTTCTTGACTTTAGGTTGAGAAAATAGTATAATATAATCATGAAAAGTTTAGTTTATTAACTGGACTTTCAAGTACCACATTCTAGTGGGGGGTGGGATAGAAAATGTACTCACTTCTTTGCAATGAAGATAAAAATTAGTCAGTACATGGGATTTTTTATAACCGAGTCGCCGAAAGGGGCTCACAGTAACCGCCGAGAGGGGTTAAGGAGAAAGAAATGGTAGTACAATTACCAACAATACACGACCTTCACAGGTCATGGATTGGAGCAGATCGTTTTTTCGAAAGGTTCGCTTCAATGCCTACATACGAGACAACTTCGTATCCAAGATTTAATGTAACAAAAGACGGAGACAGCTATACTATAGAGGTAGCACTTGCGGGTTACAAGAAAACAGACATAACAGTCGAAAGAGTGGAAAATGTTCTTAAAATCGAAGGAGAAAAGAGTCTGAAAGATGTGGCAGATGAGTCATATTTACACAGGGGGATTACACGAAAAGCGTTCAAAAGATCATTCACTATTAGTGAAGATGTCAGAATAGACAAAGCATCTTTTGTTGACGGAATTCTAACAGTAGACCTTCATGTCGAAATACCAGAAGAAAAAAGACCTAGAACAATAGAGATTGAATAATTCGGGTATTTATACCCATAGACACGAGGAGAAAAAAGTGTTAGAGGATTTTTACTTTAAAGGTGAAGATCCTTTGAAAGTGTTTAAATCGAGTGCTAAATCGATAATCATGATACTTCCATACATACTATTAGTAATAGGAATGTTTGTAAGTATAGCTTTAACAGCCGACACTATAGATGATGCGAAAGAATGGAAAGTGGAGTGCCAAAAATACTTCCTTTTCAGAACACCGCAAGTAGTTTATTATAGAGATTATGTACCACAAGTTTGGTGTGCAATTGAGTCGCAAAAAGTAAAAAATGGATTAAAACCATTTGATTATAGAAAAGATTTGAGATAAATGCTAAGGTCTTAAAGTTAGAATAATGATAACAATTACGGAAACAGCAAAGGATAAAATCACAGAGAGGCTTAAGGGGGACTACTTACGCCTCTCATTATCTGGTGGTGGTTGTAATGGCTACCAATATAATTGGGACTTAGTAGAAGTACCACAAGATAATGATTACGTGATTGATAATAGAATGGTCGTTGACGACCAAAGTATGGGGTTTTTACAAGGTAGTATCATAGATTGGATAGATACTATAGCACAAACCGGGTTTGAAATACACAATCCAAACGAGCAAAGTGCTTGTGGTTGTGGAGTTTCAGTAGGATTTTAAAATGAAAGTAAGTCAAGAATGTATAGATTTGGTTAAATTCTTTGAAGGATTTGAACCAAGAGCATATTTATGTCCAGCAAATGTCTGGACTATTGGTTATGGAAGAACCAAAAATGTAAAAGAAGGAGATGAATTAACTGAGCTTCAAGCAGAAAGAGACTTGTTAGAAGAACTAGATGAGTTCGCAGAACAAGTATTAAACACAGTTAAAATTAGTTTAGATCAAAATGAGCTTGATGCATTAACTTCTTGGACATATAATTTAGGAGTGGGAAATCTACAAAGTAGTACACTTCTGAAAAAATTAAATTCAGGTGATAAGAATTCAGTTCCATCAGAAATGGTAAGATGGAACAAAGCTGCAGGAAAGGTTCTTGCAGGCTTAACTAGACGAAGAGAAGCAGAGGCAAAGTTATGGGCAAAGGTGTAACACACAGACCTTATAATTATTTTAGGTTTGGAAAAAACTACGATAAAATTTTTAGTAAAGCTGTACGCAAAGGCGCAAAAGCTAAAGCTACTCAAGTTCATAAAGATAAGAAAAAAGAAGAAAAGAAAAATCCAATACATGATTGGAGAAAGGGTACAGTTTGGGCAAAAAAAGTAGCAGACGAGTTTAAATCGTGAAGCAAAAACTAAAAGACTTTTGGTTATGGATAGTTGCTTTATTCTCTCCTAGATATAAATTATTAGTAAGTTATAATCAAACATGGGGAGATAGTGATGATGTAGAATATACAGTAAAGAAATTCTACAGAAAGAAACCAAAGTATTTAAAGTTCAAAACTCACGATGGAGATATAGTCGAAATTACAGGAGCCGAAGGTTTAAATTATAGGATAGAACAATTATGAATCAAGTATTTATAGGAATAATTATAGTGCTAGGACTAGGAAGTTACTGGCTATATAGTGAGAATGTGACATTAAAAGCTAATAACGCGGCATTAGAAGGCGCAGTAGAAATGCAAAAAGAAGCTATAAACACTATAACAAAAGATTTTGAACTTCAAAGTACTCAACTTAATGAGATGACTATAAAGAGTCAAGCGGCACAAAGGGAGCTTAACAGATATACACAATTTATTCAGGATTACAAACTTACAGCAAAAGTTCTTGAAGATCCTGAAGGAATGCAGAGGAAAATAAATAATGGAACAAAACACATATTCGAAGACATTGAAAAGCTTAGTGATACTGTTGATAGTCTCGATGACGGTCTCCAGTTGCAGTCTACTGGGGGGTAAAACTAAGCAAATAGAGGTAATGGCTAAACCCATTGAACGAACTATCGTTCAACCAGTTATGCCTCGTGAAATAGATTTAAAAGAACCTATGTGGTACGCTGTTACAGAAGCCAATTTAGAGCAGTTTGTAACAGATATCAAAGAAGAACATGGAGATGTAGTATTTTTAGCTATGTCAATACCAGATTATGAGGTAATGGCATATAATATGCAAGAACTTAAACGATATATCACAGAACTTAAAGAAGTTGTAGTATACTATCGTAAAGTTACAATGCCTCCAACGAATAAAGAAACAAAATGAGGATAGAACTCAAGGTAGAAAAAGAAGTGAAAACACAAGATTACAAAATAGAAATTATAGTTAAAGCTGATGTTACTAAGAAATCAGTTAAAGAATGGTTGCCTTCCGCATTAGATGAAGGCGATTGGAAGTATAAAGTCGTTAGAATATATAGTACAGATATCACCCCTATAGATAGGGAGAATCCAGACTATAAGTGGCTTGGTGATATGGACTCACATGACAATCACACGGAAGAATCTTGAAATAGTCATAAAACGACTTAACGAACAACTTGCAACTTGTAAAAGTGCAAGTGAGATTTCTCGGTTAACAGAAGAAATCACAGAGTTACAGAAGTTAATCACTTTTGGAACTAGAAAGGAGAAAAAATGGAGCAATTAAAAGGATATGCGGATTGGGTTAAAGATCGAGTATCAGAAAGGACTTCATGGGACGGAGCAGTTATTTGCGCAGTTTGTCTACTGGTTATTTTCACTGGGGGATTAGCTAAGCTCTTAGCATGGGCAGGTTTAGCGTATGGCGCATGGACTTGTTATAAAGCGGAGTAAGTAAATGGCACAACCAAGTGAACAGTTTCAAGGTGACATGAGTCGTAATGAGGTTGAAATAGATCTTAACAAATTTATGGCAATGGTTTCTGAAATAGGTGAACTAAAAGCAAAGATAATGGAGATGGAGAATGAGAAAGAACCAGACAATCCATGGCAAAGATGGATATGGTTATCTCAAATGATAGATGCTTGGAGGATATTTCCTAGAGCATTTTTAGGTGTTTACATTTATTTATTATACTATTGCACAATGTGGTTTATGGCATTAGAAGCCCCTAGTTTTGAGCAATCAGGACTAATATCTATAGTCGTAGGCGCAGGTGCTGCATGGTTCGGCTTATATGCAGGAACCTCAAAAAATAAAATTAACAGTAAATAAGGCAAAAGACTAGTGATCTATTCATCACATAAAACAGTACCAAATGAATTATGTGATATAACCTTACAAGCACTTGATCTATGTATTCCGATGGAAGGATACTTAGGTAGTGCTATGAAGCCTGATCCCAAGTGGAGACAGTCTAAAGTTCGATGGTTAAGAGATAATGAGTTATGGCATGATTTACATATGTTTATAACAGTTTGTGGTCAAACATATGGAATGAAATATTTTGATATGGAAAACCTAACTCTTGACCCAATGCAACTAGCTACTTATGAAAAAGGAGATTTTTATGACTGGCATAAAGACTCTCAACCTGAAGGACCAAGACGACTTAGTCTCACTCTTCAGCTTTCCGAAAAATCAGAGTATGAAGGAGGTGATCTAGAGTTTAGAGAATACACTCTGCCCGCTGAAGCATACGAAAAAGGATCAATTATAATGTTTGACTCCTTCCATCAACATAGGGTTAGCCCTATAATAACGGGAGTCAGACATTCTCTCGTTGGGTGGTTTAGATAAAATTAACCGACCCTCAAAATAAAACTTGACTTTCAAGTTCATTTCAAATATAATATACATAATGGAAAAAATTCGATTAAGCGACGATTTAACAGTTACTTTCCCAGACAACTATTCTAGGAAAGAAATTGATAAGTGGTTAGCTTGGTGGTATAAATATAATAACAAATTACATTAGGAGCAAAATGGACGAAACAAATAATTGGGATGGCGAAAACGAAATCTCAGAAGACGAAGCAGGAAAATTCGAAGTTAGTTTTAATGGTAGAATTAAAATAGAAGCATTTGATGGTGGCGACGCTATCAGAGATATAGCAGAAAGATTAAGAAACGAAGGTTTCTTAGTAGAAAGTGTAAGTGCTTATAAACAATGACAATAAATATTGATGATTACGGAAAGTTTGTAAGAAGCACTACATCAGATGAAAGCCTCAGAACAGAGGTTATGGCAGATAGGTTATTCGGTTTGCAGAATACTTATAAAGATGCCGAATGGAGTCAGTTAATAACTTGCTCTATGGGGATGCAAGCAGAATCAGGTGAGTTCTCTGAAATAATAAAAAAGATAGTGTTTCAAGGTAAACATTATGATGAAGATATTAAATTTCACCTTAAAAGAGAACTGGGAGATGTCTTATGGTATTGGGTACAAGGGTGCTTAGCACTTGGTTTTACACCACAAGAAGTCATGAAAGAAAATATAGCAAAACTAGAAAAGAGATATCCAAATGGTTTTGAAATTCACAGAAGTGAAGTAAGGGACGAAGGAGACATATGATATTTTTAGATATATTCTTATTTCCATTTACTGTATTTGAGTATCTATTCTCACTTATGGCATGGATATTTCTTGTATCAGCAGTAATGATGACAGATTGGTATTGGGAACTAAGTGAGAAACTAAAAGAAGTTTATAAGAAAAGATGGAAAGATACTTAAACTACTCACGCTTATTTAAAAGTGTAGTAGTAATTATTGCAGTAGTTTTACTATGTAGTTGTGCTAGTATTGATACAAAAATGTATTATGATTATCCTATGGGGACAGATAAAGAAGAAGAAGCAGTAGTATGAAGTACGAATTCAACGAGGATAAAACTCTAGCAAAAGTACAAGAGTTTATAAGAGCAACTTATAGGATGCATTACGCAGGAACAAAACAATCTACAGAAGAAATTTTTGAAGCAGGTGTGGGAGAAGATTTTTGTATTGGAAACATAATGAAATATGCTAGAAGATATGGAAAGAAAGGCAAGAAGAAAGAATTAGATTTATATAAATTAATCCATTACGCTATTATACTTATTGGAAAACTAGACGAAGAAAGAGAAAACGAGGCTAGAGAGTATGAACAACAAATACAATTAGATATGGATTAATGAAAAGGGGAGTTAGAAAACGAGATTACGAAAATTTAAGTGATGCTAATGTTCGCAGAGTGCGAGACTCACTTAAAGAAGAAGGCATTACCAAGAAAATAGCTTGTGAAATGCTAAATATTAGTTATAATACGACGAGGTTAAATCGTATTATAGAAGAATTTGAAGAACAGGAAAGTTTTGTGTCTTTAAGAAAGTCGCAAAATAAAGGAAAGCCTGCTTCTCCAGATGAAATAAAAACAGTTATACAAGACTATATTGAAGGAGATAATATTTCAGATATAGCAAAAAGTATATACAGGTCTACAGCTTTTGTCAAAGGGATAGTTGACAGAGTTGGAGTACCACAACGACCTACAGGAGATGACAAATATAAAGAGGCAATGCTACCCGATATTTGTTTGAAAGATAGTTTTGCGATTGGTGAAACAGTTTGGAACGCAAGATATCATATGCCTTGTACTATTGATCAGGAGTATTCAATTGAATACCAAGATTCAATGCCAGGTATACAAACTGTAGATTATGAAAAGAAGTATGGTTGCAAGTTGTATAGTGTATATTGCTATGAACTTGTAGACTATGATGATAATTATTCAAGATTTGGTTGGTGGACAGGAAAAAAGAAAATGGGCTTCGGTGCTCATACACTAGCACAAAGCTTGGGAAGCCTCGAACATCTAAAGGAGTTTGGAATAAGTTTCGAGATATGAGGAAAATATATGGAAATATTCTATTACTACGCAATATTTGCGTTATCGGGAGCATTAACAACGATGGTTACTATATGGTACCCAGCTTATGAAGTAGCGAAAATAATGGAACCGAATAATATGATAGTAGTACACAAAAAATTATATTATTCTCTATGTTTTTTCTTCTCATTAGTTTGGGCTCCAGCTTTAATAATAGCCATTTTACATACAGAAACATTTATAAAGGCTTTCGTAGAAAGTCTATTAGGGAGAGAAGATGAAAATTAATGAAACTTTAAAAGATGCTTTAGTATTAAAGTATCAAGGCGATATTGCTACAGCAAAAGCAAATATACATGTATATTTGACTTACCCTGTAGGAATTGGTGAACATCCAGACTTAATTTCAGCCATAGACACAGAAATGGAAAAGGCTGCAGAAGCGGATGATAAGCTAACCTTTTTAGAGAACCAATTAGATTGGTAGGCTTAACCTACTAAAAAATTATTCTTGACATAGGGTCAAGAATTTAGTATAATATAAATATGGAAAAAAGTAGACCTATGGCGTGTGTTGGCAAGGACAGTAAACATGGTGTTGCCAAAAATGCGTATGAATCCACAATAAGGGATTTAAACAGGCTTATTTATGGTCTATATAAAAGAATAGATAAATTAACACAGGAAAAGAATGAATTGTCCAAATTGCGGGAGTCTGAATATCAACCAGAGGGCTGATATTATTCAGTTCGAACATGGTGAAAGACCAGTAGCTATAGTAGCCCCAGTGATGACCTGCGTAGACTGCGGGGATAAGTGGACAGACGATAGAGCAGAGGATTTAAAATTTAATGCAATTCTACCCTAAATAATTCTTGACATTCAAACCTGTTTCTTATATAATATAAATATGGGAGATAGATTTTATGAACAACAACTCGAAGCGACAGGGTCTTACCCAGGCTATCGAGGTACAAAACGGAGAAGACGAGTGGCTTGGACAGACGAATCAAAACAACAAGCAATCGACTCATATACAGAGTTAGACCCTACTCCAGAAACGAGTATGGAAATAGTAAAAGACATAGCTGAAGAATTAGGTGAGAGCCCAAATGGAGTCAGAATGATTTTAACTAGGGCAGGAGTATATGTCAAAAAGAACCCCTCAAGGAGTTCGACTGGTGGTTCCACAGGTGGTGGAAGAGTCAGTAAAGAGGCAATGCATAACGAACTGAAATCAGCGATTTCAGATGCAGGACAGGAAGTAGATGATGATATCATTGGAAGACTTTCGGGCAAAGCCGCACAGTATTTGGCAAGCGTTGTTAACGCAGTAAACGGTTAATCCACCTGAAACACTACGGGTAGTGAGCTACCCGTAGTAGTTTTGTATCCAAAATTTTAAGCATATTTTCTGATACAAACATATCCCCTAGCGTGGTTTCTTATAACCAATCAAGGAACTAGCGTGACACACGAAGACTTTATAAAAGCTGTAACGGAATGCGGTGATGCAGTCATATCATATAGAAGTACAAACTCAAGAAAGTTAAAGTACAATGTCTGTACTTTAGATTTTTCAACCCCCTACATTCAAAAGAAAAGAAACAGAGCTCGACCTACAAAAGACACAGTGCTTTTATGGTGTTGGGATACGGATTCTTATCGTTTGCTAAGACCAGCAAATGTAACATCAATAGTTCCTTTATCCAAAATGTTAAAAAATGAGAGAATTAGATGGTAGATTTATTCCAAGAACCTGAATTTTATTCAAGGATTATACATGAAAAAGAGACAGGAGATGAACAAGTTCGTTTAGTAGTAAACTCGTTCAGAGGTAAAGAATATTTACATTTTAGAAAGTATTATTTAGACTTTCATGGCGAATGGCAACCCTCCAAAGAAGGCATATCCATGCCTCTTGATTTATCCAACAGCAGAGAGATGTTCTCTGGCTTAGTTGAGATCTTATCACTTACCGAAAACAAAGCAGAAGTTTACGAATATTTTAAAGACATAATTGAGGACAGTTACTCTTGACGCTAAATCGAGTATACCTCAAAATATATCTTGACTTTTAAACTTAATTCTATTATAATATAAGAATGGGAAATTATCTAAAGAAAACATTGCAAGAAGCAAGTAGTGCTTACTACTCAGGTAGTCCGTTTTTAACCGATGAAGAATTTGATGCTTTAGCAAAAGCTACGAATTTTAATGAGGTTGGGACTCGAGAGGGGCGAACACCCCATGCTTTTAGAATGTATTCACTTCAGAAAATTTTCAAGGGTCAAAAATGTCCTTTTAGTGGGGACGGAGTCATAGTTACACCTAAACTTGATGGTTCAGCAATAAGTATATTATATGTAGATGGAGAATTGCAGCGAGTTTTAACAAGGGGTGACGGTAAGTGCGGAATTGACATAACTCCCAAGTTCAAAATTGATACTTGGGATGTTGGCATAGTTCCACAAAGATTAGATTCACATTTCGACCAAGTTTTGCAGGTCACGGGAGAGATAGTTGCTCCCAAATCCGTACCGAATTCGAGGAATGTTGCTGCAGGTGCATTAAACCTGAAGGACGTCCGAGAATTCCTCTCTCGTGATCTCACTTTTATTGCACATGGATTGGAACCATTTGGGAGATCGTACATGGAAGATATGGAAACTTTGCAAACAAATGACTTTTCTACGGTTGTAGACTGTGATTGGGCAGAATTTCCTCATGATGGTACGGTTTGGCGTCTGGACAATAATAAAAAATTTCGGGACTTGGGTTATACGAGCCACCACCCGAGAGGAGCTTTTGCACTAAAAGAGCAAAAGAAAGGGGTGACTACAACTTTGCTGGACGTCGAATGGCAAGTAGGCAAAAGCGGAGTCGTCTCACCAGTAGCAATACTAGAGCCTTGCACTATTGGCGAGGCTACAGTAAGTAGAGCGACACTACACAACAAGTCTTATATCGAAGAACTCGGCTTATACATAGGGTGTAAAGTAGAGGTGATTAGATCTGGTGAAATTATTCCTAGAATAGTAGGACTTGCGGAAAAATAAATCTTGACATTTGATGTCAGATGAAGTATAATATATATAATTGATAAATAAGGGAGTAAATGACAACAACAATTGAAATTCCAGAGGTATGCCCATCATGTGGTACATCTTTAGAGTTAAGAAACGAACAGCTTTTTTGCAACGAACCTAGTTGCCCAGCAAAGAATTCGAAAATTGTAGAAGGATTTTCAAAGACCTTAAGGATCAAGGGGCTTGGCCCCAAAACAATAGAAAAATTAGATTTGGAGTATATAGAAGATATATACATGTTGACCGAAGAACACATAACACAAAAGCTTGGATCAGAAAAAATAGCAAACAAGTTAATAAATGAAATAGAATTAAGTAAAAACGCTAACTTACAAGAACTATTACCAGCTTTTGCGATACCACTTTTTGGATCTACAGCTTCTCAAAAATTATGCACGACGATTATTCATGTCGAAGAAATCACCGAGAAGAGATGTAGTGAAGCGGGGTTAGGTCCAAAAGTTACAGCCAATATCTGCAGCTGGCTTGAAACGGAGTATAAAAGCAGATATCAACGGTTACCTTTTACATGGAAAGCAGACATATTTGAAGGCGTTCCAGTCGTAGACATAAATGAAGTAGTTTGTATAACAGGTAGGTTAAAGTCGGTAAAGACTAAAGCTGAAGCGAAACGATTACTTGAACAATATGGCTATCGAATAAAGGACACACTAACGAAAGACGTGACCATACTACTGAATGAAAGTGGTATAGCTAGTGCAAAAACAAAATCAGCAGAATCTAAAGAAATAAGAATAGTAACAAACTTAAAACAATTAATTGGAGAATTAAATGGCAGTACCTAAGTGGACAGAAGAAAGAACTCAGTCATTAACTGATTTCGTGGGCAGCGAAAGCCCAATCTCTCAAGCAACAGTTGCATCAGCAGCTGAACATCTTGAAACCTCTCCTCGTTCAGTAAGTTCTAAATTAAGAAAAATGGGATTCGAGGTCGAACTCGCATCTTCAGTTTCTACAAGAACTTTTTCTGAGCAAGAAGAAAATACTCTCAATGCATTTGTAACAGATAACTCTGGTACATACACATATGCAGAGATTGCATCCGCATTTGAAGGCGGAAAATATGGTGCCAAATCAATTCAAGGAAAGATACTTTCCATGGAATTGACAGAGCATGTTAAACCAACAGAAAAGCCAGCTTCAGTAAGGACATATAATCCTGACGAAGAAGCTACTTTTTTGAAGTTGGTATCTGAAGGAGCATTTGTTGAGGATATCGCAGCAGCTCTTAACAGACCTATCAACTCAATCAGAGGTAAAGCTCTATCTTTCCTAAGAACAGGTGAGATAGATAAAATTCCTTCGCAGAAAGAAAGTACAGCTGCTTCTAAAGTAGATGCGCTTACTGCGCTTGGGGATATCTCTGGACACACAGTTGAACAGATTGCTGATGAAATCAGTAAAACTACAAGAGGTGTCAAAACTATGCTAACCAGACGTGGTCTTGCTTGTGCAGACTATGATGGCGCGGCTAGAAAAGAAAAAGCATCCAGCTAAACCTTTTCACCCTAGATAGCGTGGTTAAGTTTACTTGACCGCGCTTTCTTTTGCAATAATAAACGGGAGAACAATGAACATAAGTTCAGCACTTATTAACAGGATAATTCATGAACAGGACATGGAAGTCTGGGGACAACTTGAGTCTCATTATTTACCCGCAGAATACCAACCAATCCATCGAGCCGTTGAAAAACACTTTTCGGAGTTCAAATCTCTACCTAGTTTTGATGACTTAAAGCTAAGTTTAAGAGACCAATCTATCAAAGAAAAAATATATGCGATAGAAACTTTAGAAGTGGATTCAGAGCCTCAACATCTATTAGAATACTTAAAAAACGAATATACTCATGGGGAACTCCTCGATGATATAGATACCTATGTCGATAATTCAGTAGCGATGTCAAGTGCTGAAGAGCATATAGCTGCGTTAGAAGATATTAGTGTAGAAATGAGAAATAAAGTTGAAATAATAGATTCAGAAGAAGTTAGTATGCAGAAGATAGATCCGTTAGAAACGGACGAACAGTTGAAAAACTATGTACCATTAGGATTAAACACAGAATATGATGCCAAAATGCATTTCGCAAAGACCGATTTAGTACTGATTGGAGGTCGAAGAGGCGCAGGTAAATCCTTAGTGTGTGCAAATATATCGGTAAATCAGTATGAAAGTGGTAAAAGTTCCTTGTTCTTTACGATAGAGATGACAAAGGAAGTAACATTTAGAAGAATGGCTTCTATAGCTACAGGAATTCCATTAGAAAGACTAAGAAATCGTATGCTAACAGCAGAAGAATTTCGGAGACTGGCAGAATGGAACGCAGGTAGATATGAAGGAAGTGCTGGAGTTCTAAGTGAGTATTATACTCATGGAAACTACGAAGAATTTCAAGAAACATTAATAAAATTACCACTAAGATTAGATAAACAAATGGATATAATTTATGACCCAGCTCTTACTTTAGCAAAAATAAAAGCTGAAGTAGAAGTTAGAATGAATGATTTAGATATTGGAGTAGTAATTGTAGATTACATAAACCAAGTTCGAAGATCAATGATTCCAAATAAAAGTGGACAATATGATTGGACAGAACAAATAGAAGTTAGTAAAACTTTAAAACAATATGCACAAGAACATAAGTGCTTATATGTTAGTCCATATCAAGTAGATGCTTCAGGAGAAGCAAGATTCAGTAAAGGAATACTAGATTCGGCTGATGCAGCATTTGCTCTAGAAACATATGAAACTGGAGATAATTGTATAACATTTCAATGTAAGAAAATGAGAAACGGACCAATGGAAGACTTTACATCAGAAGTAGATTGGAAGACTTTAAAAGTTGGACCTAATACCGCCTTAACACCCAAACAAAAAGAAGCTATGAAAAAAGCTATGGATACAGGCGAAGATGTACAGGAGTTATAATGGCAAGTGATAGAATAGGAAGAACATCTGCAATGTTATGCCCTTTACCTCCACATAGATGGGAATGGAGAAGTGTTGAGTGGTTATTAAACCAACCAGTTAATATTCAATCTCTACATACCCTACCTGTAAATGAGCCATTAATGGAGAATTTAAAACAGGAGTCTATGAAAAATCCTATTTTATGTCTAGCTAACTACTGGGCAATAGCAGGAGGACAAAGAATGAGGGCTTTGCAGGAAATTAGAAAGACCGAGCCAGACTTTAATTATGATATTAAAGTAATGGTCTTTGAAAAAGACTGGCACAATATGTATTATCTATGGGGAGGAGATGCGGAAGAATCTCAGAAGATCATAGCTATTACATTTCAGTTATGGGAGCTTGTTTTTAAGAGTATGTGGTATGAATCTGATCACACGGATACGGGGGTTAAGATGACAGACTACGAAGATTTAGGAGAAAAACTAAAATGGCCTCACGACAAGAAGAACCCGCAACAGAGTACGAATACGATGAAGAAGAGTACCACTCTGAAGTCGACAAAGGATTAGTAGCATTTTTTAGTACTGTAACTAAAGTATGGCTAGGAATAGTAATACTAATTCTAATAGTAGGAATATTAGTATGATTACTAATATTCTTGCATGGATATACACCCTATTACTAAATAAATATGTTTTAGGATTGATTACAATAATAATAATAATAATGATAGTAGAATGAATGTAGACGAAGTATTACATAAACATAAAATGGTTTTCCGCCATCAAGGAGCGGACTACCTAGTATCATGTCTAAATCCAGACCATGACGACAGTAACCCATCTATGCGTATAGATAAAATAACAGGTATATTTCACTGTTTTGCTTGCGGATTTAAAGGAAATATCTTTAAGTATTTTAATACACCTGTTAGTTACCTTGAGATTAAGAGGAATAAGATAAAAAAGAAAATTGAGGAAGTAAGGGCACAGAATATTGGACTTACACCACCAACAGACTTAATGCCATATATTGGCAATTTTAGGAATTTAAAACCTAGAACATATAAAGATTTTGATGCATTTACGCATCATGATTCACAGTTTATTGGTAGAGTTGTATTTCCAGTTACAGATATTACAGGCGCAATACGAGCCTTCATTGGAAGGCACATGGATAGAACACAAGTACCAAAGTACTTAATCTATCCTCCAAAAGCCAAGTTGCCCTTATTCCCTTATAATGCTGTTCCTATTTTAGGAAGAGTAATATTGGTGGAAGGAATTTTTGATGCGTTGAATCTTCATGATAAAGGATTAACCAACGCTATGTGTTGCTTTGGCACACAAAATATAAACATGTATAAATTAGGAATGTTAAAATTTATGGGTGTACGTCAAATAGATATTTTATTTGATGGAGATACGGCAGGAAGAGAGGCAGCAGATAAAGTTGCTGAACTATGTGATCAAGCAGAATTATTGGCACACATAGTAAAAATGGACGAAGGGTTAGATCCAGCAGATCTACCTTTAGATAGAGTTAAAAGATTAAGGGAGTACTTATATGACTAAAATAGCAAAAAAGCTAGGTAGACCAGGCTTTCCATATACAAAAAATATGACACAACACATACTAAACTGTGTAGATAAAGGTATGACTCACTATGGTGTTTGGAAGAGTTGGCCTGACAAATGGAAGGTAGGAGATACACCTAGTAAATCTTCAATTAGAAGAAAATTTAATAGAGTAAAACATTATAGAGAAGATGAAGTTAATGGAGTGATACAAACACGAGTAGCTGGTTGGGAAAGTTGGGAAACAGAATTAGCAGTACTAGCTTATAAATTATGTGATGGAAAATTAGCAACTGCTACTAATTTATTTTTTGAATCAGAACCAGATAGTTTAAGGAATCCAATGCAATTTCAAGCTAAAATTTGGGAGCTACAAGCAAATGGAAAGCTAGAAAAAGTATATTCAGAAAAATCAAATATAGTAAGAGATTGGAAAACTATAATTGAAGAACTTGGATATACATTAGTAAACCCTCCTAGTGAAATAACTTATCATACAGAAGTAACAGCGTTATGTCCTTTTGGGCATACCTGTATAAAAGCTGCAAGAGCTTTTGAGTTAGTTGGTTGTAATTTATGTTCAGCAGCAGGACAAATGTCTTTAACTGAACTTAAAAATCACCCACTTGGACACACTCCTGCTAAACTATATTGTGTACAATTTGAAGATAAAATATTTAAAACAGGACATTGTAGTATGAAAGGGATTAAGCATAGAGGAAAGAACTGGCCGCCCTTTAAGATACTGAGAGATAATGATACTATTCTTTTTGAGGCTAGAAGAATAGAAGCAGCAACACATAATACAGGGTTTAGAATACCAATGTATGAGCCTCTTAAAGGTAATGGTGGAACAGAATGTTTTGAAGGAAAACATTTAAACAAAATTTTAAAGGTTATAGACGAGGAGACAAAATGACTAAAGTAGCTTTAATAGATAAAGCCCCAAACAGAACAGATTATGTGGCACATTTCAAAAATGAGTTTGAATTTGACCAATATCATCTGTGTAGTGAACAAAAGAAAAAGATTTTAAAAAGAGATGTCGATATTGAAATCGACTTAGATGAGTATGATTGGATTATTCTCGTAGGAAGCGAAGCATTGCAGAACTTTACAAGAGAAAAATCAATCACAGAGTATAGTGGGAAACTTTTAAATGATAAATATCTCCCAATTATCAATCCCGCTATGCTCGCTTTTAAACCAGAAGCAAGAAGAACTTGGGACGAATCTCTAAGTACTATATTGGATTATATTAGGGGAAATATAAAACCAGTAGTAATTGATGATAAAAATTTCTTTGGTCTAACAGATAAAGAAGAAATATTAGGTTGGCTAGTTGATGCACTAGAATCGCCAACAGGATATATAGCGTGTGACTGCGAAACAACAGGATTATTCCCAAGAGACGGACATGTACTAGGAATAAGTTTAGCATATTGTAGAGATCATGGAGTATATATTCTAAGTGATTCTATTGATGAAGATGTAGAATATGAACTACAAAAACTATTCGATAAGAAAAAAGTAATCTTTCATAATGCAAAGTTTGATTTAGCCATGTTAGAGTATCATTTTGGTTTTGAATTTCCAAGAATAGAAGATACAATGCTAATGCATTATATGTTAAATGAGCTTCCAGGTACTCATGGACTTAAACAATTAGCTCTTAAACATACTAAGTATGGAAATTATGAAAGAGAATTAGAAGATTTTATTGCAGGATACTGTAAAAGAAATGGAGTATTAAAGGCTCAATTTACTTGGGACATGGTTCCATTTGATATAATACAAGTGTACGCAGCAATGGACGCTGCAGTAACATTTGAAATATATGAGTTGATGGACGAAGCAATCCATAAGAATTTAAAACTAGTAAAAGTATATAGAGACATACTTATTCCAGGTATGCTATTCTTAAAAGATTGTCAAGATGCAGGAGTTCCATTCGATAGAAGACGACTAGAAGTCGCACAAAACTTAATGGAAAAAGAAATTCAAGAAGCAATTGATAAGCTATATGAGTTTCCAGAAGTTAAAGTATTTGAAGTAGCACAGGGAAAAGAATTTAATCCTAATAGTACAGTTCAATTACGAAATCTTTTATTTGATAGTATAGGTTTAACTCCAACAGGTAAACTAACTGGAACAGGTCAAAATTCAACTGATGCTGAAGTATTAAATCAACTTGCATCAGAACATGCAGTACCACAGTTAATTTTAGATATTCGTCAAAAATCTAAAATAAAAAATACTTATTTAGATAAGATTATTCCACAACTTGATAGAGATAGTAGATTACGAACAGGGTTTAACTTACACAGTACAACTTCTGGAAGGTTATCTTCTAGTGGTAAATTGAATATGCAACAAATTCCTAGAGACAATCCTATTGTTAAAGGGTGTATTAGATCTAAAGAAGGAAATAGTATAGTTGCGATGGATTTGACCACAGTAGAAGTATATGTGGCAGCTGCTTTATCAGGAGATAAAAACTTATGTGAAGTCTTTAGATCAAAAGGAGATTTTCATAGTTCTATTGCTAAGTTAGTTTTTAGATTAGCTTGTGAAGTAGATGAAGTTAAAGACTTACACCCATTTGAAAGACAGGCAGCAAAAGCTGTAACATTTGGAATAATGTATGGAGCTGGTCCTCATAAGATTTCTCAACAAGTAACAAAAGATTCAGGATCAGAATTTACAATTCAAGAAGCGAAAGGAGTAATAACTCAATATTTTAATCAGTTCAATAGATTAAAGAATTGGCTTGATGAACAAAAAGAATTTATTGAAGCTAATGCATTTCTATATTCTACATTTGGTAGAAAAAGAAGATTGGAAAATGTAAAAAGTGCAGATAAAGGTGTAGCAGCACACGAAGTAAGAAGTGGAATTAATTTCTTAGTTCAATCTGTAGCTTCTGATATTAACCTATTGGGCGCAATAGATATGAATAATTATATTAAAGAGCATGGATTAAAGAGTAGGATATTTGCACTTGTTCATGATTCCATTTTAGCAGAATGTCCAGAACATGAAATAGATGCATATAGTATTAAACTGAAAGAATTTATGCAGAAAGATAGAGGTGTTTATATAAATGGTGCTCCTGTTGGTTGTGATTTTGAAGTTGGTAGAGATTATTCATTTGGAAAATTTGATACAATCTATGCTTGATCTTAAAATAAAGTTTCCAATATGGGTATTAAATTCTAATAATGTATGGGAACAAGATGGAGTAGTATTTATAGATAATACAGTATTAGATGATTTAAACCAAAAAGGAGATACCTTAGGTAAGCGTCGGTTACAAACACCCTTAAAAAACTTGTTTAATTTGAAATTTCAAATAGATGACTATATAGGGTTAATTAAGCATCGAGGAAAAAATTATGTAGATTCAGGTGGAAAACATATTTACTATGAGAAAACGGAATATACACCATTAAAATGTCATAAGATTATGAGAATAGAAGATCACTTATTATCTTCTACAGTTTGGTTAAAAGATATTACATTTTCATTTAAGGTTAAACGCCCACCAACAAGTAAGAAATCGTGGGCACAAGTATTATATCTAAACGGGCTACCGTGGTTGATATATGATTATTTAGAGCAAAGAATAGAAGATACTAGGAGAAAAGTATGAAACTAATAATAATTTTACTAATATGTATGGTGTCGCAATTAGCGGCTGCTCCCTATATAGAGTATAAAAATGAAGTAGAGTTTAAATATGATAATTATGTTAAAAACTTAAATCATTTCAGAGCAGGTTATCAATTTATAATGCCAAAAGGCATGATGTTTATAGAGGCAGGAAAAATGTCAAATCATGGTGAGTCAGGAGAAATAGGATATAAGTTTAATAAAAATAACTGGACATTTAAAGGAAAATGGGAATTTAAAAACCAATTTGAAAATAAAAGTAAGTTACAAACAGAAATTAGGTATAACTTTAAATGAAAGAAACATTTGAACAAAGATTAGAACGACAAATGAAAGAATGGAAACAACAACAATATGACAAGAAGACATATGGCGATCCAAATACAGAAGAAGTCGAGTGGAAAATAGTTCCACTAGGGAAGGGTACTTTCATTAGACGACCATTTAAAATAAAATGAAAATAAGTGTAGAGAAAACCCCTAACCAAAAGATGTCACAGTATGCAATTGATACTGCAACAACTATTTCTATTACTCATTTACCTAAGACACCCTTTAGTCAAGTAGTAAATGCAGCAATTGACATAAATGACCTTGCTGGTGAAGCAAAGGCAATGCCTCATATAGCTGCTAGAAATATACATACTGAAGCTGGACTTCATATAGCACTCGATAGAGCTAAAGAAGCTGGCATTGATAAAGTTTTAATTATTGGTGGAAGTGAAAAAAGGGGGAGAGCATTTCAAGGGGTAAATGGAGTATATAGTGCAATTACTAGATATAATTTTGAGATGTATTGTGGTGTTTATCCGCAAAAAGAAGCTTTCAATCAAAAACTTTTTTCTACTAAGTATACAATGTTTTCAAAAGGTATAACTCAATTATGCCTTAATAGTAAGTTATTAAACAAATGGGAGAATAAAACAATTGCTGGAGTACCAACAAATTGTTCTATTGAAGGCTTACTAAAGTATATGAAAATATGTGGATTAACAGAAAGTTTTAAACATATTATAGAAAATTTAGTAGGAATACAATATATTAATAAAAAGGGATTTAATACAAGTAAATTTGTTAGTCGTTTAAACCATGAACAGATACACTTATATAACTTTGGTAAATTAGATCAAACTTTAGGGGGATTAGAGATATGAAAAAGTGGGAATGTATGGTATGTGGTTTCACATATGATGAAGAAGAGGGGTGGCCTGATGATGGTATCGAACCCGGAACGGCTTGGGAAGATGTTCCAGAAGATTGGGTTTGTCCCGATTGCGGGGTTGGTAAAGAAGATTTTGATATGATAGAAGTATGAAAGTAGAGACACAAATAATAATAGTATCTTTTATTATACCATTTTTCTGTCTGGTTATAATTGGTTTAAGTATGTTACTAATAAATTATTTCTTATGAAAGCAGTACTAAGTAATAGAGTTTATTTATCTGTAGATGAAACACATCAAGAATATGTAGATAAGAAATTAACATATACTATTCCTAGTTATGATCCGAGAGATCCACCTATTACTATTAAAAATATGGGTATAATTCGACAAGGATTAGTAACTATTCCAAGCGGTAGAGAAGATTTAATACCTAAAGACTATGAGATAATTGATAAACGAATTAAAATACAAACTGATTTTCCAGAATTTCAGTATGAATTACGACCAAGTCAGCAAAAGGTTTTTGATGAAGTGAATGACAGTTGTATAATAAACGCTTGGGTAAGCTGGGGTAAAACATTTACTGCGTTAGCAATCGCAAAGAAACTTGGACAGAAAACATTAGTAGTAGTCCATACCTTAGCTTTATTAAAGCAGTGGGAAACTGAAATAAAGAAAGTCTTTGGTATACAAGCTGGAATTATTGGAAGTGGAAAATTTAATATTGATAGTCCTATTGTAATTGGAAGTGTGCAGTCTTTATACCGTAGAGTTCCTGCAATTTCCGATAGATTTGGAACTGTGATACTTGATGAAATGCATCATGTTAGTAGTCCAACTTTTGGAAGAATAGTAGATAAAAATAAAGCAAGATATAAGTTAGGATTATCGGGTACAATAGAAAGAAAAGACGGTAAACATGTGGTATTTAGAGACTATTTTGGACAAACAGTTCTAAAACCACCAAAAGAAAATTATATGACACCTAAGATAGATGTTATATATTCAGAGGTAAGATTTTTAGACGGACAGAACATACCGTGGGCTAATAAAGTAACCCACTTAACCTATCAAGAAGAATATGTTCATTCTGTCGCAATGATAGCTAGCAATTATGCAGCTAGAGGGCATAAGGTTTTAGTAGTTTCAGATAGAGTGGAATTTCTAAAAACTTGTGCTAGACTAAGCGGAGATGAGGCAGTCTGTATAACAGGAGATATTCCTCATCAACAAAGACCAGATATAATGAAACAAATCTGGACGAATAAAGATATTCTTTATGGAACACAATCTATATTTTCAGAAGGTATTTCATTAGATTGTTTAAGCTGTTTAGTCTTAGCAACACCTGTTAATAACGATCCACTACTCACTCAGTTAATAGGTAGAATAATAAGAGTAGAAAAAAATAAGAAACAACCTGTTGTAGTAGATATAAATCTACAGGGTAAAACCGCAAGGAAGCAGGCTAACAATAGAAGAGGATATTACATGAAACAAGGCTATGAAATACATAACCTATAAAAAAATACTTCTTGACAACAGGTTGATTTTTTAGTATAATATAATGATACGATATAATTGGAAAAAAATATTAAGAGAAAGTAAAGGTAAGGTATCTGACCTTATGTTGATAGTCTGGTATGTTACCTACAACTATCCACCTACTAGTAAAAGAGATAGGTTATTTAAGTTCTACGGAAAGGACTATTCAGGAGACAGTTTTTTGATTTATCCTGAAGGAATGTATAAGTATCGTAAGTCAGCTTCAGATTCGGAATGGGCTGCATATATCGGGATAGCTTCTTATAGAAGTTATAACGATTATATAATAAATCAACAATTAACACTTGAGGTAGAACGAGTACCGAAACGACTTCAGCCGATAATAAAAAGAAACAGACTACTCAAGATTGAAGATGGATATATTCATTTTGAATATGAGAAGTCATACTTGGAGAAATAAAAATGGCATTAAAATTTGCAGAATTAGAAGGAAAGGCTAAAAAGTCTTCCATTAATCAATTCCAATACGTAGATGGGGACAATGTTGTCCGTATGGTCGGAGATATCCTTCCTAGATATGTATATTGGATAAAAGGTGAGAACGCAAAAAATATTCCTATGGAATGTTTATCCTTTAACCGTTCAACAGAAACCTTTGACAATAAAGAAAAGGATTGGGTGAAAACATATCATCCAGAAATGAAATGTGGTTGGTCTTATGCGATACAATGTATCGATCCAAAAGACGGACAAGTAAAAGTATTAAATCTAAAGAAAAAATTGCTAGAACAAGTAATGCTAGCAGCTGAAGATTTAGGAGACCCTACTGATACTGAAACTGGTTGGGACTTACATTTCAATAGAAAGAAAACTGGTCCTATGGCTTTCAATGTGGAGTACCAATTACAAGTACTCAGATGTAAAGTTAGGGCATTAAGTGAGGACGAAAAAGCGTCTATAGCAGAACTTAAATCAATGGATGAAGTTCTACCTAGACCTAGTCCCGATGCTCAAAAAGAACTATTGGACAGAGTTAGAGCAGGCGCAAATGAAGCTCCTGCTGAAGTAGAATCAGAGTTCAGCGCAGAGAAAAAATGGTAATACTTTTTACCGCAGATTGGCACTTAAAACTAGGGCAGAAGAATGTCCCATTAAAGTGGGCGAAAGATCGATACCAAGAGTTCTTTCGTCAAATACGATCAGAAGAAAGTCGTGTTGATCTGCACATCATTGGGGGAGACCTGTTTGACAGACTCCCTTCAATGTCTGAATTAGAGTTATATTTTAATTTTATAAGCGGAGTGCAAGTTCCAACAATTATATTTGATGGAAACCATGAAGCAACTAGAAAGAATAAAACATTTTTTACACAGTTAAAAGACGCTAGTGAAAAACTGAACCCACTTGTGGAAATAGTAGATTACATGGATAAGAGAGAAGAATTTAGTATTCTCCCTTACTGTGAATTACATGGTAAATGGAATCCAATACTAGATTTAGATATAAGGAAACCCTTATTTACGCATGTAAGAGCTTCTATCCCACCTCATGTAACACCAGAAATAGATTTAGCAAGACTATCTCAATTTCCTGTAGTATTTGCAGGAGATTTACATAGTCATTCTAATACTCAATTAAATATAGTATATCCAGGTAGTCCTATGACTACACAATTTCATAGAACAGAAGTTAAAACAGGATATATTTTAATTGATTCAAACGACTGGGCATGGGAGTGGCACGAGTTTAAGCTACCGCAACTAATTAGGAAGACGGTCACTGATCCAAACGCCATGATCCCAACTACATATAATCATACGATCTATGAGTTAGAAGGTGACGTGGCCGACCTTTCTGGAGTTAAAAATTCAGAACTACTTGATAAAAAAGTAGTTAAAAGAAAAACAGAAGCGACCCTTATATTAGACAGTAACATGACAATGGAAGAGGAGCTTGCAGAATATCTTAGTTATATTCTCGAATTAAAAGAAAAAACAGTACAACAAATAATAGGAATCTTTCATGATCACTCTAAAGAAGCTCGAGTGGGATAACTGCTTTAGCTACGGAAAACAGAATAGTTTAAATTTAAATCAAAGTACTCTTACTCAATTAGTGGGAACTAATGGTACGGGTAAATCTTCCCTACCTCTTATAATAGAGGAAGTTCTATATAATAAGAACAGTAAAGGGATAAAAAAGGCAGACATACAAAATAGGTTTCAAAATGCTGGATATAGTATTAAACTGACCTTTTCTGTCGAAGATACAGAGTATAAAATTGACGCAAATAGAAGCAGAGGAAGTATAAAGGTAAAGTTATATGAAAATGGTAAAGATATTAGTAGCCATACTGCTACGAATACTTATAAAACGGTTCAAGAAATTCTGGGACTCGATTTTAAGACGTTCACACAACTTGTATACCAAAATACTAATGCTTCTTTACAGTTCTTAACAGCGACAGATGCTAATAGAAAGAAGTTCTTAATCGAGCTATTGAATTTAGAAGATTATGTGGAATATTATGATGTATTTAGGGAACTTTCCCGACAATTAGGACAAGACATTTCAAAATTGGACGGAAACGAAAAAACTATTGTAAAATGGTTAAATGACAATAAATTAGATGATACTACCATAGTTCCCATGAAAAAATTACCCGAATATTCGGAAATTGATGAGAAGGCATTAAGAGATTTATCAATAGACTTTGAAAATATCGCTGAGAAAAATCAAAAAATTAATGAAAATAATACATATCGTGCATTACTTTCCCAGGTAGATATGGGTGTAGTACAAAGTAAGGTACCAGAACCTGCAGCTTATGATAATTTAATTTCTAGACAGGGAGAAGTTGCAGGATATATAAAAGAGTGGAAAAAGAAAGAGAAACAATACAAAAAACTAGATGGCGACTGTCCTACATGTGAGCAACCTGTAGATGAACAGTTAATAGACGATTTAATACTTGATGCTAGAGATATGTGGACATCACATCATGACGAGTTTCAGGAGTTACAACATGAAGTTATTAGAAGAAAAGAACAAAAAGATCAGTATGAAAAATATACGAGTACAAAGCGGGACTTTGAGGATTTATATTCACGATTTGATAACAATCTTCCTACTGATACTCTCGATGGGAGTGATCTATCTACTAGAATCTCAGAGCTCAAGGAGAAAATCTCTTACGCCAAATCGCAGATACAAAAAATAGCAGAGGAAAATGAAGAAACAACAAGAAAAAACACAAGGATACAAGTTATCCTCGAACAAACAAGAGAATTTGAAACAGAACTTGAGAAAGTTACGAACAAATTATCTGAAATCGAAGAGAAAAGTGGGCATATAGAAATTTTAAAGAAAGCCTTTTCCACGAATGGTCTGATTGCCTACAAGATAGAGAACATGGTAAAAGACTTAGAAGATTTAGCTAATGATTATTTAGCAGAGTTGAGCGATGGACGGTTTAGCATCAACTTCGTAGTGACTAATGATAAATTAAATGTAGAAGTTACAGATAATGGTAAAATAATAGATATAACCGCATTAAGTAGTGGAGAATTGACGAGAGTTAATACAGCGACTTTAGTAGCAATACGAAAATTGATGAGTAGTATTTCGAAGAGTCGTATTAATGTTTTATTCCTTGACGAAGTCATAAATGTTTTAGACGAGCAAGGTAGAGAGAAACTTATTGAAGTTTTGCTTCAAGAAGAGGACTTAAATACTTATATCGTATCTCATGGGTGGACACACCCTCTATTAGATAAGATAGAAGTTATTAAAGAAGATAATATAAGTAGGTTGGAATGACAAGAAATAATGATAGATCTAGAATAGAGCAAGGCAGAAGGAGAGTTTGGCATATGATGACAAAAAAAGAAGAACAAGCAACATTTACTGAAATGATTAATGGAACGGAAAAAGATTATGCAATTATAGGAGAGCATTATAAAGCTTTTGCTAAAGACTTACCAGATAGAGTTCTTAAACATTTATCAATTTTAGAGGGCGATACTGGTGGCTTTGCTGTTGATCGTCTTACTCATTGTATTCAAACTGCAACTCGAGCTTATAGAGATGGCAGAGATGAAGAATATGTAGTTTGTGCTTTATTGCACGACATTGGAGATACAATCGCAACAGCAAATCACGCTGATCTTGCAGCAACCATGCTGCAACCGTTTGTCTCTGAAAAGAATTATTGGATAGTTAAACATCACGGAATATTTCAAGGCTACTACTTTTGGGAATATCTAGGTATGGATAAGAATACGAGAGATCAATATAAAGAAAGTGAGCATTGGAATGATTGCGCTGAATTTTGTGCAAAGTATGATCAAAATTCTTTTGATCCAGAATACGATAATATGCCTTTAGAAGAATTTGAACCTATGGTAAGAAATGTATTCTCAAAATCAATGGAGATCGAGGGAGAAGCTTCTCCTTCTTATATTAATCAATGAAAGAAAAAACTTTAAAAGATGTTATAGAACAAACAAAACATAATGTTTATCTAGGTAAGTTTTGGAATAGATATATTCAAGAGTTTCAAACTTGGGAAGAAAATCAAGAGTGGGAAGAAAAATTTG
>VTLG01003520.1_pt1 | contig 34428 bp, 47 predicted proteins | sample 4694571 | NCBI WGS metagenome assembly VTLG01 (sample SAMN12604809, study PRJNA352737) | marine metagenome | biome: ENVO:00000447; feature: ENVO:00000209|ENVO:00000569|ENVO:01000036; material: ENVO:00002151; isolation source: viral sequences binned using virsorter ...
ATACGAAAGCTGCAACCACGCGCCTATCCGTTCAAGGCCAAGTCGAAGTGGAAGACCAACCGATACCAGGTGCTGTTTGAAGGACCGCAGACACCGCTGCCATCAAAGGAGCAGTTCTTCTCGCCGCGGCCAAAGGTGGCAGAGGAGCCGGCTGAAGAGCAGGAGGTTCAGCATAAGAGAAGGGGGTCTGGGGGTGAGAGTTCGGACTTTCGGATATTGGCGCAAGCGTTTGTCCAGGGCGTCGAGATGGCATCGGGTCAGCGGAGGATGGCTGGTCAGAGCGAGGATTACGCCAGGAGCCTGGCAGACCGTGGCGTAGATGCAGAGGCCGTCCGGGCTGCAACCGTTGAGATGACTAGGCATAACCTCAAGGCCGGGCGGACGCCACCGCTCACGCTGGAACAGGTTGCCAAATGGGCAGCACTATGATGTCCTGGATTTACAACAGCCAAACGCTCGTATCGCTATTGACAAGGGCCCCCGCATCACGGCGCAACGCATTGATATCATTGAGAAAGCACCCCTTGCCCCCCACCCGCCGCGTGTACTGTGGGGGGCCTCGCTCAAAATTTTGGAGATTTTGCCAATGACCGATGACCGATACATCAAAGCCATAGAGAGCGTGGCCGAAGTTCTTGAGGAGCGCGGCGAGGATTATGGGACGCCCTACTCCAGCCATACGCACATCGCGCAGTTATGGTCTGTGCTGTTGGGCCAGGACATATCTCCGAACCAGGTGGTGATGTGCATGGTGGCATTGAAGCTGGCGCGTTTGATGAACCAGCCAACGCATGACGATAGTTGGCGCGACATCATTGGTTATGGTGGCATTGGCCGCGGGATTGCCGACATTGAGAAGGAGGTCCTTGATGTTTACGAAAAAGCAAAGGCTTGAGTGGTTCAAGGAGGAGTTGAAGCGCATCCGCCAGAAGGCCTGGCATGTATCTGCTTCTGCGCCATCGCGTCAGGACCGGCCGTACAAGAAACCGTTTGCCTGGATGGGAACGAAGCATGAGCGATGAGAAGAAGATGACGGTGCGCCAGATGCGTAAGGCGTTGGTGTATGGCGATGGTGATGAGCGTGAGGGCGTGAAGCAGGAGTTGGCCACCTTGGCGACATCGGACATCACTGAGGTCATGTCCTGGGATGAGCAGGGTCGGGTGACGCTGAAGGATGCGAAGGATGTGCCTTTGAGTACCAGGAGGGCGATCAAGAAGGTGAAGGTCACGCCCACGCGCATGGGGAACGCCATCGAAGTAGAGATGCACGACAAGGTGTCGGCGTTGCGGATGTTAAGTCAGCATCATGGTTTGTTGACGCCGGGTCTTGAGAAGAGTGACCGGCCATCTGTGATTGGGATCAACATGACGGGTCCGGTTGTGACGGACTATGAGGAGAAGGATGGCGAGGACAAGAGCGGCGAGTGATAGGTCTAGTCGGCGTCGTGTTGATGCTGATGGTGCCTTTGGTGGCTTGGATTTGGATTTCAGCACCAGCCCTACGGTGTGGAAGTTTCTGAGCGATGATGCGTTCTTTCGGGGTCTGATGGGTCCTGTTGGCTCTGGCAAGTCGTATGCTTGTGCCGCGGAGGTCATGTTGAGGGCGGTGAAGCAGCCGGTCTCTCCGAAGGATGGGATTAGGTATAGCCGTTTTGTTGTGGTCAGGAATTCTTATCCTGAGTTGCGGACGACGACGATCAAGACCTGGCTGGAGTTATTCCCGGAGCATACGTTTGGGCCAATGCGTTGGAGCCCACCGTTGACGCATCATATCAAGTTGCCGGCCAGGGGAGATGCTGCGGGGATTGACTGTGAGGTGATCTTCCTGGCGTTGGATCAGCCGAAGGATGTGCGGAAGTTGCTGTCCCTGGAGTTGACGGGTGCCTGGGTGAATGAGGCCAGGGAACTGCCGCTGTCGATTGTCCAGGGCCTTACTCATCGTGTCGGGCGTTATCCTACCAGGGGCCACGGTGGTTGTCCCTGGCGCGGGATATGGGCTGACACCAATCCGATGGATTCGGATCATTGGTGGCATCGCTTGTCTGAGAAGGAGAAGGTCAGGGGTAAGTACAAGTGGAACTTCTACAAGCAGCCGCCTGGCATGATTGAGAGTGTCAGTACGGATGAGGATGCGATGCCAGGTGCTGGCCGGTGGTGGGTGAACAATGCCAGGGCTGAGAACATCAAGAATTTGCCGCAGGGTTACTATGAGCAGCAGATTGGCGACAAGGAGTTGGACTGGATCGAGTGCTATGTCGGCGGCAAGTATGTCTATGTCAAAGAGGGCAAGCCGGTCTGGCATGAGTATGAGGACACGATCATGGTCGATGATGACCTGGGCGTTGATCTGTCGCTGCCGATCCATGTTGGTCTGGACTTTGGTTTGACCCCTGCGGCGGTGATTGGCCAGCGGTTTATGTCTGGCAAGTGGCATATTCTGGATGAGATTGTGACTGAGGATATGGGCCTGGAGCGGTTTGGCCAGATGCTGCTCTATGAGTTGAACATGAAGTATCCGAAGTCTGAGGTGAAGGTCTGGGGTGATCCGGCCGGCATGAAGCGTGATGAGATATTTGAGGTCACGGCTTTTGATCATTTGCGGACGATTGGACTGACGGCCCAACCTACCGCGTCAAATGACTTCCAGGTGCGGCGTGAGGCTGGCGCAGCGCCGATGTTGCGGCTTGTGGACGGTAAGCCAGGTCTGCGGGTCAATGCCCGTTGCAGTCGCTTGAGGAAGGCCCTGGCGGGTGGCTATCACTTCAAGAGGGTTGGGATCAGTGGCGGGACTGACAGATTCCGGGACATGCCTAATAAGAATGACAGCAGCCACGTTGGCGATGCGTTTGGGTATCTGCTGCTTGGGGCTGGTGAGCATCGACGCATGACCAGGGGCCCTAGCCGCGGGGTGTTCCAGCAAGCTGTGGCCAAGACTGAGTTCTCGGTATGGTGACGCCTGACCAGGTTGAGGCCTGGTGTGGATACCGGACTGTGAAGTTCCATTATGGTCATTTGAAGCTGATGCCCCTGGGCGAGAAGTCCAAGGACCTGGCGGCTGCGATCCCGGACTTTGCTGAGTATCTGCGCCACCAGGCAGAGGGAACACCGGCATTTACTGTGTTCGATGACAACAGACCCGTCCTATGCTTTGGCATATACCCCATCTGGCCAGGCCTGGCGGAAGGCTGGATGGTGCCAAGCAGTCGCATTAGTACCAGAGCAGTTGCATTAGTAAGGGGTAGTAGAGGCATCATCAGTCACGTTGGTCCTGCTATGGGACTACGAAGACTGCAATTCATGGTCCGTTCATCTCACCTTCAAGCTGTCAGGTTTGCCCAGGCTCTTTACTTTGAGAGAGAGGCCACCCTCACCCGCTTTGGGCCAGAGGGTGACGACTATGATGTTTTTGTGAGGTTCTACTGATGGGCGGGATTTTCTCTAAGCCAAAGATGCCGGATACGTCTGCGGCGATGAAGAAGCAGGCAGAGGCAATGGACAGGCAGTCTGACATCTTAGACAAGCAGGAAGAGCGGCTTGATCAGCAAGAGGCTGCTGCCGCTAGGACCGCTGCCGCTTCTGCCAGGGCGAGGCGTCGGGGCCGAAGTGCATACCGTCTGCTGCTATCCCCTGCCCGTGCCAATGCGGCCAAGGGGATTACCGATATGAGATCAAAAGGTGCCAACACGCAGTTGGGCGCGTAATGCGTAAGTTTAAGCGCGTCCCGAAAGACAAGAAGTCTGGTGTGCCGAAAAAGTATATCGCCGGGGCCAAGAACTCTGATGCCAGGCGCAAAGAGATATTGAACACGCGCCGCCTCTACAAGGCAGGGAAACTGACCCCCGCCATGATGGACCGCATCTCAAAGGAGAGAAGCCGTGCCTAGTTTTTCCGGTATCCCAGGAGCCAGCCGCTTTAGCCAATCCAAGCTGATGCAAGTCTATAGACGCGGATTGGGGGCTTACTATTCCAGTGGTAGCAGACCAAAAGTCTCAGCAAATCAATGGGCTATGGGACGAGTTAGAAGTTTCGTTACAAGAAAGGGCGGGGCTCGTAAGGCAGATGCTGATCTGCTGAAGGGTAAGAAGAAGTGACACTGAAGCGACACCAGAACCCGAAGGGCGGATTGAACGCTGCGGGTCGGGCCCACTTCAAGCGCACCGAAGGGGCTAACCTTCGTCCTCCAGTCAGATCGGGAGACAACCCACGTCGCGCTTCTTTCCTGGCCAGAATGGCAGGGAACTCTGGTCCCGAAAGGGACAGCAAAGGACGCCCCACCAGGTTACTTCTTTCCTTACGCGCCTGGGGCGCGTCATCCAAGGCCGATGCCAGGAAGAAGTCCGCGGCGATCTCTAAAAGACTGAAGGCGAAAGCGTAATGGCACAATTTACACCGCATGAGATTATGAAACGCGCCGAGAAGGCAGACGCCAGGAAGAACCAGTGGCGGTCCATCTATGAGGAGTGTTACGAGTTCGCCCTGCCGCAACGCAATCTCTACTCCGGTTTCTATGACGGTAAGTCGCCAGGTCAGGACAAGATGGCCAGGGTGTTCGATGCGACGGCCATCAACTCGACACAGAGGTTTGCCAACCGTATCCAGTCCGCCCTCTTCCCGCCTTACCGCAACTGGTGCCGGCTCCAGAATGGCAATGAGGTGCCAGAGGACCGCCAGGAAGAGATCGGTCAGGCCCTGGATTTATACACTGAGCGGATGTTTGATGTGATCCGGCAGACCAACTTTGACCTGGCAATGTCGGAGTTCCTGCTTGATCTTTGTGTTGGTACGGCGGTGATGCTTATCCAGCCGGGCGATGACGACGCGCCTGTCCGCTTCACCGCCGTGCCGCAGTATCTGGTGAGCCTGGAAGAAGGGCCCTACGGCGTTGTCGATAATGTCTACCGCCGGCTCCGGGTCAGGGTTGATGTGATACAGAGACAGTGGCCTGACGCCAAACTGCCAGAGGACCTGGCGCGAAAGGCCGTTGACCAAGGTGATGAGGAAATCGAACTGCTTGAGGCTACGGTCTGGTCAGAGCAGATGCAGACCTATTGCTATCACCTGGTCTATGCCAAGGATAAGAAAGCTGCCGGTGCGAGTGACCTGGTATATCGCACAATGGAAGTCAGCCCCTGGATTGTCGCCAGGTATATGAAGGTTGCTGGCGAAGTTTATGGAAGAGGTCCTCTGGTCTCAGCATTGCCAGATATCAAAACTCTTAATAAAGTCAAAGAGTTAGTGTTGAAGAATGCCTCTATCGCTGTGGCTGGTGTCTACACCGCCGCAGATGATGGCGTCCTCAACCCACAAAACATAGCCATCGCTCCTGGTGCGATCATCCCTGTCGCCAGGAACGGTGGCCCCAATGGCGCAAGTCTCCAGCCACTGCGGTCTGCCGCTGACTTCAATGTGGGTCAGCTAGTGATCAACGACCTGGTGATGGGCATCAAGAAGATGCTCCTGGATGACACCCTGCCCCTCGACACGCAGTCAGCCAGGTCAGCCACAGAGATCGTGGAACGGATGAAGGAGTTGTCCCAGAACCTGGGCGCTGCCTATGGACGCCTCATCACAGAATGTATGATGCCGATGGTCAACCGCATACTCTATGTGATGAACGAGAAAGACCTGGTTGATATGCCTTTGAAGGCTGATGGCAAGGTAGTTCGCGTTGTGCCTGTATCTCCCCTGGCACAGGCGCAAAACATGGATGATCTGCGGAATGTCCTGGAGTTTGCACAGATTGCCCAGACAGCCGGCCCGATGGGCCAGGTGGCGATCAACCAGGATGCAATGCTTGACTACATCGTTGAGAAGATGGCCGTGCCGCGTAGCATCATCAATAGCCAAGAGGAGCGTGAGGCCATCGTCCAAGAGATGCAGAGCGCGATGGCGCAAATGCAGGGGCAGCAGCAATGAGCGAACAAGATGTATTTGAAATCCTAAAGCCAGGTGTATCGGATCGTGATGACTTGGATCGTGCCTTTGTGCGTTGCTTCTCCACAAAGGAAGGGCAGACCGTTCTTGAACATCTCCGCAAGACCACGATTGAGCAGCCAACCTGGTATCCAGGCGAAGATGCGTCTCATGGCTTTGCGCGAGAGGGACAGAACAGCATTGTCCGGGAGATTGAGAGGCGCATCACAAGAGGTCGTAACCAATGAACCAAGATGAACTGGCCGTGAGCGATAACTCGGAAGAGCCGCAGAGCGATAACCAGGAGCAGCAAACCCTCCTTAACCTTACCACCCCACAAGAAGAACAGACCACAGAGCCAGAGGCTATGCCCCACCTGGAGACAGATGAGGCAGTCGAAGAGCCCATTGATTGGGGTGATCGACCTGAGTGGATTCCGCCGGAACTCTGGTCTGAGACTGACGGGCCCGATGTCGAGAAGGCATTTGAAGAACTAGCCACAGTCAAACGCGACTACAAGGAACTCCGAACAAAGATGTCCCAGGGTCTACACAAGGCCCCTAAAGATGGCGAATACGCTATGGATATCATGACTGACGCTGGCATCGAAAACGATGACCCGATGCTTACAGGCTATCTCGACATAGCCAAGAAGCACGGCATCAGCCAGGACGCTTTCAATGAGATTGCTGAAGTCTATCTGGCATCTGCCGGCGAGATGGAGGCGCAGACCCAGGAAACCATTGCAGAGCAGAAGGCAAAGCTGGGGCCACGGGCTGACAAGATCATCGCTGAGACAGAGCAGTGGCTGATGAAGTTTGCCCAAAGCAATGTTCTCAACGATGCTGAGGTCAACGCTATGGCCAACGCTTCGACAGATGCCAGCTTCATCACGGCGATGAACAAGATCAGGCAGTCCTATAATGAGGCTCCGATCCCTTCCATTGAAATCCAGGAAGGGGCTCAAAAGTCTATCACCGAACTCCAGCAACTTGTGGCTGACCCGCGTTATGGCAAAGACATGGCCTACACGCAGTGGGTTGAGCAGCAGTTTATGGAGAACGTGGCTTAAAAAGGAAGCCCTGGGCTTCTCTCCAATAGTCAAACCATACGGTTGTCAGTTGTAAGCGTAACCCCGTGAGGTTATAGTTTGCCCAACTGACAACCGTTTTTTGCGGCCAGTTCTCGCTATACACGGCCCGGCCAGGACAACCGTTGCGATGTAAACCTCTATCTTTGATTTGCGAAGGAGCAAGCAAATGGCTGTATCTATCAGCAATGCGTTTGTGACCCTCTTCGACAGTGAGGTGAAGCAAGCATACCAGGGTCAACGTGCCCTGGCTGGTCTCACCCGTGAACGCACTGTCGAGGGCTCAACCGTAAAGTTCCCGAAGATCGGGAAAGGCACGGCAAGCATCCGTGTGCCTCAAACTGACGTTACACCTATGTCGGTAACCTACTCCCAGGTAACAGCGACGATGGAAGACTACATCGCTGCTGAATACTCGGACATCTTCAACCAGGCAAAAGTGAACTTCCAGGACCGTGCAGAACTGGTCCAGGTTGTTGCTGGCGCTATTGGTCGTCGGATGGACCAGGTGGTTATTGACGCGTTGGTGGCAAGTTCTGGCACACAGACTGTGGCCAACTCAATCGGTGGTTCCAACACAAACCTCAACGTGGCGAAACTTCGTGCCGCTAAGAAGGCAATGGACGCAGCAAACGTCCCTGCTGAAGGCCGTGTCATCGTTGCCCATGCCAATAACATGGATGGTTTGCTGGCTGAAACCGAAGTCACCAGTTCCGATTTCAACACGGTCAAAGCCTTGGTAACTGGAGACATGACAGGTGGTAACACCTTCCTCGGCTTCCGGTTTGTCCAGGTTGGCGACAGAGATGAAGGCGGACTGGCTATCGACGGTTCATCTGACCGCATCGTCTATGCGTTCCATCGTGACGCTATGGGTCTTGGCATCAACATGAACGCGCAAAGCCGCGTCGATTACATCCCGGAGAAAACCAGCTTCCTGGTTGCTTCGATGTTCTCGGCTGGAGCAGTAGCCATAGACCCTGTTGGCATCACGAAAATCACATGTCGTGAGAGCTAGGAAGGAGACTAACTGATGGCTTACTCGAAAGATGGATTTGGCGCACTTGGTGGCCAATCACTCGCCGGCTCCCGCCCTGCTCTGTATGTGTACACGACTACTGACGCACATACCGCAGTAGATGCGTCGGGCTACTTTAACGATCTGTCCAACACTCTAAAGGTTGGCGACATGATCATGGTTCATGGATCAACAGGCGGCACCCGCACTTTGACCATGCACATCGTCGTGTCCAACGCTTCCGGTGTTGTCGATGTCTCCGATGGCACGGTCATCGGGGCTGTCACTGACAGCGACTAAGTTCCTCCGGGGCCGGTCTCTATCAGGCGAGGCCGGCCCTAACTTACAGGAGAGAGGCTATGGCTTCTGGCGACACCAAACTATCAATATGTTCAGACGCATTGATAATGCTGGGCGCGAAGCCTCTCTCCTCTTTTTCCGAAGGAACTGACGCGGCACAGATTTGTGACCGCCTCTATGATGATATCCGGGACAGCACCATTGGGATGCACCCCTGGACCTTTTCATTCAAGAAGACGCAACTCGCCAGGACTACAACCACTCCTGTCAACGAGTTCAAGTATGAGTATCAGCTACCAGGCGACAGGCTGAACAATGTTCGCGCAGTGTTTACTTCTGGCACATCCGGCGCGAGACCGATCCAGTATGGCTGGGAAGTCATGGGCGACAAGCTGCTCTCTTCTGAGGAAGAGATATATGTCGATTACCAGTATCCTACGCCAGAAGCTGAGTTGCCGACTTACTTCATCCAACTGTTGAAATACATGATGGCCTGGAACATCGCGGAGACCGTGACTGACCAGATAACCAAAGCGGACTATTTCAAGACCCAGGCTGTCGGGACACCCTCTGAGAATATGCGCGGGGGCTTCTTCCGCGTGGCAACGTCTATCGACAGCCAGAACAGACAGACAGAGGCGATTGAGGACTACAGTCTGATTTCGGTTCGTGGATGAGCCGGATTGTTCAGATACAAACAAACTTCTCAGTAGGTGAGATCGACCCCCTCCTCCGGGCCAGGATCGACCTCAAGCAGTATTACTCTGCCCTTCAGACTGCCACCAATGTTGTGATCCAGCCCCAGGGCGGCGTCAAACGTCGGGAGGGTTTGCGCTACTCAGCCACACTGAGTACGGACGCTGCCAACGGCGTCAGGCTCATCCCGTTTGAGTTCAACACAGACGACAGCTATATGTTCGCTCTGGTTTCCGGCAAGCTGTATGTCTTCCGCAGTGGGGCCCTGGTGACTGACATCAACGGCAGTGGCAACAACTTCCTGGCGATCCCTGAGATCACTGCTGCCATGCTGCCTACTCTGCGATTTGCACAGTCGGCCGACACCATCATCTTCACACATGAAGACCTGGAGCCACTAAAACTGGTTCGCGGGGCTAGTAATTCATCCTGGACAAAATCGACTGTCTCCTTTGTCGAGAGGCCTTACTATCCATTTTCAATTACCACCAGCAATCCAGCGGCTAACATCACGCCATCTGCTACATCCGGCAATGTAGAGATCACGGCTACAGCTTCTGTTTTCTCAGCCTCGCATGAGCATCAGTACATCAACATCCTGAGCAACTTTGGCCGTCTACGGATCGTAGAGTTTGTCAGCGCGACAAAGGTTCGCGGCGTTGCAGAAGTGCCTTTCTTCTCGACTGACGCTATCTCTGCTAACGATTGGGAGTTGGAGACAGGCCATGAACTCGCCTGGTCCAACACAAGGGGCTGGCCCAAAGCTATCACTTTCCATGAAGGCCGGCTCTGGATGGCGGGGTCCAAGTCTCTTCCCTCTACGGTGTGGGCATCGCGGGTCAATGACTTCTTCAACTTCGACAAGGGCGAAGGCCTAGACGACGCGGCTCTTGAGGCAACGCTTTCGACATCGACGCTCAACTCCATCACTGACATTTTCTCTGGCCGCGATCTTCAAATCTTTACCACTGGCGGCGAGTTTTACGTTCCCCAGGCAAATCTGGAGCCGATCACTCCAGCTAACTTCATCGTGAAGATTGCGACCAGGAACGGATCAAAGGCCGATGTGCCGATTGTCGGCGTGGACAGTGGCACCCTGTTCATTCAGCGAAAGGGTAAGTCTCTAAACGAACTGGCTTTCACCGACACAGAACTTGCCTACAACACTAGCAATGTCTCCATGTTGGCGGGTCATTTGTTCAAGTCGCCAAAGGACATGGCAATTAGACGCGCTACATCTACGGATGAAAGTGATCGTTTGATGATCGTCAACGACACTGATGGTTCGATGATTGTGTTCTCACTGTTGCGATCTCAAGAGGTCACAGCGCCGGCAAAGTTTACCACAGATGGTGAGTTTAAGGCTGTCGGAGTGGATGTTGATGAAATTTACGTTGTTACGAAGCGCGTAGTTCAAAACACCGATTTTTATTTTGTTGAGTATTTTGACAGCACTCTCAATCTCGACTGCGCCCTTACGGGTGGCGGCGGTGTTAGTTCTGTAACTGTCGGGCATCTAAGTCAACGCACGGTCAAGATTATTACTGATGGCGTTGTGCAACCAGATGTGACCATGCAGTTCTTTACGGCAACTTTCCCCAGGCCAAGCACCAGCAGCTATCAGGTCGGCCTGGATTACACAGTTGAGGTCAAGACCATGCCAGTTGAGCCGCAGATACAGTCTGGCTCTTTGCGAGGTTTTAAGAAGCGCATCCTGGAAGTGAACGCCGAACTCTTTGAGACACAGGCGCTGACCATCAACGATGAGTTAGTGGCTTTCCGTCAGTTTGGCGAGAACAACCTGGACACCAGCGTTCAGCCCTTCACCGGCATCAAGACCATCGGCCCTCTCCTGGGCTTTGACAAAGAGGGAGCCATCACGCTCAAGCAGACCGTGCCGCTAGATATGACGGTCTTGGCTCTCGACTACAAAGTAAGCGTGGGACAGTGATATGGAAGCTATAGCAGTAGGGTCTAAGGTTTTTGGTGCCATCCAGCAGATGCAGATGGCTAGAGCCCAACAGCAGATGTACAACATGCAAGCCAAGCAAGCAGAGATGCAAGCCAGGGCTGGCATGTTGCGTACCAGGTCTGAGACGCTGAACCATAAGCGCCAGGGCATCCAGGTCCTCAAGAAGATTGCTCAGAACCTAGCGACGATTAACGCACGGGCTGCGGCTGGTTCTGTTGATCCTTTCTCTGGCTCAGTGGCAAACCTTGCCATCTACAACCTGGGCAAAGGCGTCACTGACTTTTTCACAAGCAAAGAGAACCAGGAGTTGATGCAACTCCAGGGGCAAATCATTGAGACTGGTGGTGCGATCCAGTCCGCTCAGTATGTGGCCGCTGGCAACATGGCCCGTCGCCAGGGCTACATCAATGCTGTCGCAAGTATTGGCGAGGCAGCTTACATGGCAGACCAGACTGGCGCGTTTAGTTTCAACAATCCCAAGCCGGCCTCACCTGTTGGCGACCCTAGCTATACAATGTATGAGCCGCGCTGATGTCAGAACTGTTTGAAAGACTGGCCTCTGCCCCCATCCAGACAGTCGGAACTGGAGATGTGCCCCGCATCGACATGGCTGCTGGTCGTGAGGCTGCGCGTACATCTGAGGCAATGTCCAGGGCGATGGATCGTATCTCCAGCTTTGCCTTCAAAGAGGTGGAGCGCCGGAACACTCTCCAAGGCTCAATGCTAGGTGCGTCTGACCCGACCAGGACACTGACCCAACTTCAGGGCCAAGACCCTGCCAGCTTCAATGCCGGCGAGGCTGCTGCCTACAATGCCGCCGTCAAAGGGCTGAGTGCGGAGATCGAAGTCGAAGCCAAGCGCGAGATGGGCAAGCAGTACCTAGAAGCGGTTGAGGCTGGCGAAGACCCCGCGCAGTTGGCAGAGCGCCTGGATATGGTGACGCTCGGCTTCTCTGATGCCCTGGGCATGATGGACCCGGCCGCGGCGCAACAGGTCAGCCTCACCCTGGACAGCTACCGCAACGCTCAGTTCCTCAACTATTCTGAGGATCACATCAAAAAGAAGAAGCAAGAAAACCGGGCCCAGGGTGCGATGAACCTGGAGACTATGACCGAAAGCCTGGAGAACATGGCCAGGTCGGGCATGTCTGATGCGGTCATCAACAAAGATATCGACCAAGGCGTTGAGGCAATAGGCGCTATGCTCCGGGCCCAGGGGTATAATGAAGAGGAAGTTGCGGATGCTATGATCCGCGCTAATCGCAAAGCCCAGATTGCTAGAGTGCGTGGCGGCTTTGATAGGCTTGAGACGCCAGAGGAAAGACTGGAGTACGCTGACCGGCTTGAGGCTGACATTGGCAAGCAAGGTGGTCTGGCCCGTGGCATCTCTGACGATAACGCTCAGACCCTGGTGCGGAACTTCCGCACTGCTGCTAACTCTGACATCGCTGCGCTGAACTCTGAGATTGCCAATCTCAAGGCTGACTTGACCTATGAGGTCTCTACTGTCGTGTCGGCCGGGGGCATCCCCTCGACTGCGGTCATCGATAAGATGAGAGCCAGGATCGACGCCCTGGAAGATGCCGGCGCAGACAAGGCCAGGCTGGCAGAGGTCAAGGAGCGTTTGGCTACAGCAGAGAGCCACATCGAATACTTCCGTGGCATCCAGGGATTTAACCTGAAAGAACTGCGGCAGGAGCGTGACACCATCACCAACCGCATGGGCACTGAAGAGGCTGGCACACCAGAGGATGTCCTGCGGCTCAAGATCGTCAAGTCTCGCCTGGCAGCTATGGCATCTGACGAAAGATCCGATAATGCGGCCTGGAAGGCGACAGCCACAAGCATTGGCAAAAGCGTTGATGCGCTGGAGAAAGTGGCCAAGAGGTTTGACCCGATCCGGGATGAGGATGTCGCCGCCATTAATGACGGCATCAACAAGCTAGAGGCTGAAGGTGCGCCCGAAGATATGGTGGCTGCGCTGCGGAGTGATGTAACCAGGCTGACTGCTATGTCAGAGTTGTTCAACGACATCGCCAACGACAGCACCATGACGCTAGAGGACAAGATCAATACTCTGCGCCAACGTGATGGCGGCTACTCTGCTGATGAAAGTGAGTTCCTGGCTCTGATGGAGCAACGGCTCACAGCTATGGAGACCGGGCTCAAGGATGACCCACTGTCCTGGGCAAACGGCTCTGGCGTCGTGGCTCTCGGTGTTGACCTGGTAGAGACGGTGTTGAGCCCTGACAGCCAGGCAACCGATATCGCAACAGCGGTTGAGGCACGGGTCAAGGACGCTAACAAAGTCTCGGCGCACTACGGCACACCCAAGACGATCCTCACAAAGTCTGAGGCCACTGCCCTGGCCACGGCTCTGGAAGAGATGCCCATCGAACTTCAGACTGTGACGCTCAACAAACTGTCCACTGCCTTTGGCCAGGATGCGCTGGTGGTCCTGGGGCAGATAAGCAAAGACGCCCCGGAACTTGCTCACATCGGCGGCATGATGGTTCTCGGTGCAGACGAAGCAACCATTGACGCTGCGATGCGGGGTCGCCTCATCAAGGCCGGCAAAGAGGATCGCGCCCTGGGCGAGATGACAGACATGCGTGACCAGCGCGTCACCCTATTTGATGGCCTGTCCACAAGCGGACCAATGATCAAGACAATGGACCGGCTCAAGTCTGTGGCTGACCTCATCTACCTGGGCAAGGGTGGCAGCGCCGGGGGCGTCTTTGATCGGGACCTATACAATGAGGCCCTGCAACTAGCTGCTGGACGCCAGGTCATCAACGGTGAAGAACGTGGCGGGATTGTGACCTACAACGGCCGCAACATCATCATCCCGTCGAGCATCAAGGCTGACGATGGCGTCGATGAAATATTCGACAACATGGAAAGCGTGAATGACCTCATCGCTCTAGCTGTCACTCAGGGCCCTGACGGTCAGATGAAGCCCTATGATGAGTTGCCGGTTGGTGTGCTAAACCAGCAAGCCGTGCCCTTGACCGTTGTGCAAAGGGCCAACCTGATCTCTGTTGGCGATGGCCTCTACAAGATGGCCTACAAGGGCGAAGTCCTGTTTGCGCGAAATGGCCAGCCCTATCTGATTGATCTGAAGAGAGCCCAACCATGAGCATCTTCTTCGACCAGTATTACAACACTGGCGTCGGGGATACGCCCTTTGGATTTGGTGGAGAGGAGTTGGGCTTTTTCGATGCAATGGGCGCGGCGTATGAGGCCCAGGTCCGCGGCTCAAATATCGACACCTATACTGATCTCATGAGCGAAGAGTTGCAGCCCTTGATTGACGCCATCAGTGAGCGTCAGGGCCTGACCTTCTCTAATCCAGGCAGATACTTTGGCGCGTCTGATTCGATGGGGCACAGCGATAGGGTACGAGAGCAGTCCCTGGAAAAGCTGTTTACGCATTTGGATGAAAACCGCGAACTCTACCCTGAGTTCTCTGAACTGTCCCGCTCAACCCTTGATGCCAGGATCAAAGAGCAAGCCTTGGCTGCGATTGAGGCAGGAGAAGAAGCAAGAAGCCGTGAGACGACTATGGGCAAAGTGGGCGGCTTCCTTGGCCAGGGTGGTGGTGTTTTCACAGACCAGGCTTTCCTGGATCAGATGGTTGCGATGGGGCCAATGGCCTTCATGCGGCACAAAGGTCTTGGCCAGGCTATGTTGGCAGAGGGCCTGATTGGTGCCGGCACTGAGGCGATCCTCCAGCCCGGAGTGCGGGAGTGGTATCAGTCCCTGGGCCTGGACTATTCCTATGAGCAAATGCTCATCAACATCGGTATCGGCGGCGTCATTGGTGCTGGTCTTCCTCCTGTCCTCTTGGGCGCTGGCAAGGGTGTGGCCATGACTACTGACCAGGTGCGTAAGGGCCTGGAACTGTTCCGCGGCAATGGCATCCCTGCCCGTGAGGCTGACCTGGCTATCGACGCCCTGGATGACTTTGATGCGCTGACGACTGACATCCCGGAGACCTTTACCGCGCCAGATGAGGCAACCCCGGCTCAGATTAAGCTGGTCGAAGACCTCAACAACAATGTCGATGACGCGGTGCTGATGGACAACGAGGCGATCCGCCAGGCAGATGCAGCACTAAAGGCGATACCTGAGACAGTTAACGCACCAGACTATAAAACTGTAGAGTTTGACATTGAGCGGACGTTCAATGACCCCAAGACTGGAGACACCTTTACTGGCTATGAGAGCGCCATACGGCGGCTCTACGATGACGCCAGGGTGCTGGCTTATACTAGCGATGATTTGCCCATCCCTGGCGCTCCTTCGCAGTTTGATAAAAAGGCTGTCATCATCCTTGGTCCCCCTGCCTCCGGCAAATCCAGCATAGCCAACCCGATTGCCAGGAGATATGGCGCGGCAATCATTGACCCAGATGAGGCCAAGAAGCTACTGCCTGAGTTCAACGATGGTGCTGGCGCTACAGCCGTCCACAAAGAGAGCGGCTATTTAGCGGAAGTTGTTATGGCCAAAGCCCTGGATGATGGCATCAACATGGTCATTCCAAAGGTTGGCGGCAAACTAGACAGTATCCAGCGAATTATTAAGATGTTAAAAGCCAACGGTTACAAGGTTGACCTAGTTGGCATGGATGTCAGCTACATCAATGCCCGTAACAGAATGTTCATGCGGTTCCTCAATACGGGCCGATACATTCCCTTGGAGTATATTAAGGAGGTTGGCGATGGGCCGATGAATACCTATAATATACTCAAGAAGGAAGGACTTGCAGATGGCTACACGCACATCGACAACAACGGGCAAATTGGACAACCCAAGCCCGTCATCGAAGACACCGGACAACTCCTCAACGGGGTCGACTTACGACTACGAAGCGGCGGAGCAGTGGATAGCGGACTACGCGGACAGTCCGGAGGGACAAGCCCGGACGAAGAGGCTGCTCGACAAGTTGAAAGGCTCTTCGACCACCTAAATCGCGCCGATGAGGCGACAGCTAACCTCGACAGGGGCCTCTTACCAGACGAGCCCCTAGACCCCCCTGACACGCGGCCCTTGCCCCAGGAAACCACCTTCCAGGAAGCGGAGGTGCCCAACACCATTGAGCAAGTGGCCAGGGACACAGACTTCGACAACATGCCTGACGACGAGGCCCTGACCATCGACATGGTGGCCGGTGATGAGGTCGTGCCTGTTGAGATGACCGGCCGACAAATCAAAGCCGAACTGGCTCAAGATGAGCGGATGCTGGATCGACTGAGAGGGTGCGTAGTATGAGCCTGTTGGATTGTATCGCAAACGCTGAGAAAGAGGGCACCCTCACCGGCCCCCAGGCAAGTCGTGCCAGGCAGATGTTCAGTGAGTTTAAGGCAGAGAACCGGGCCAGGCAGATGGGTCCGGCCGAAGCTGACGCCCAGGCTGGTCGTGATACCTTCGATGTCCTGGAGTATGAGGCGAAGCAGAAGAAGCGCCGTATGATCCTGCAACGGGCCACTCAACGCCGCGTCCTCAACAACCTGGGAGAGTTTAAGGGCAACGATCCTGGTGAGGCCATGATCTCTCTCCTGGAGCGTGATGGCACCGGCCGGAGCCCCTACTCCAATGTGTCAGCCCGTCAGGCTGCTGTCCGCGGTATGGCTCATGCCCTGATGGACAATGTGATTGGCCAGTTGAAGAAGACCCAGGTCCTGGGCCGCACAACACGCAAGTCCAAAGCGACATCGCAAAACATGGTCCGCGAGATATTCAAAGAGAACACGGGCGACCAGGCGGCACGGGAACTGGCCCAGGCCTGGGAGAAGGCATCGGAATTCCTGCGGGTCTCTTTCAACAAGGCCGGCGGTGATATCCCGAAGCGCAGTGATTGGGGGATGCCCCAGGTCCATGACAACGCGGCTATACGCAAGGCCGGCAGAGTTGAGTGGAAGAAGTTTATCAGGCCGCTCCTGGACCAGGAAAAGATGGTCAGCTTCAAGACCGGCAAGCCGATGAACGATGTGGACTTTGAGGATGCCCTGGATGAGATATGGGAGACCATTGCCACTGAGGGCTTTGCCAAGGTCAAGGAGAGTTCTGTCGGTGGCCAGGGCAAGTCTCTAGCCCGTCGCCGCCAGGATCATCGTTTCCTGGTGTTCAACAGCGCAGACAACTGGATCAAGTACCAGGACAGCTTTGGCGGCGGTGACACCTTCTCCATCATGATGAACCACATCGACGGCATGGCTAGGGATGTGGCTCTGCTTGAAATCCTGGGCCCGAACCCGACATCGACGGTTAAGTTCCTAAAGACGCAGACGCAAAAGCAAGCCAAAGAGATTGACGCTGCAAAGGGCAATGACAAGCAGTCAGCCAAGCTGGTGGGTCGTCATAACAAGTTTGATGAGATGTATGACTACATCACCGGCAAGTCTCATGCGCCAGTGAATGGCACAGTGGCCAGGTCTTTCGCCGGCCTGGGCAATCTTCTGACCGCTGCTTACCTGGGCTCGACCTCGATCCTGGCCATCGCTACGGACCCGAACTTCACCAGGATTGCCAAGCGGATGGCTGGGATGCCCCTCCTCCGCTCCTCAATGCAAAAGTCTTTTGCCATGATGACCGCCGGCAAGATGACCAAGCAACAAGCTATCAGGATGGGCCTGGTGGCAGAGAACTGGTCGTCTGTGGCTTATGGTCAATCACGCTACGCCAACGATGTCCTGGGCCCGAATGTCACTGAGGCCATATCTAACGTGGCTATGAACATTTCCCTGCTGTCGCCATTCACCCAGGCTGGTCGGTGGGCTTTTGGCATGGAGTTCATGGGCTTCATCGCGGACAACGCCAAGACGCCCTATGCACAACTAAACACTGCTTTCCGCCAGACCCTGGACAGATACGGCATCTCTGCGGATGACTGGTCCAAGATGGCCGGCTTTGAGCAGTACGACTTCAAAGGGGCTAAGTTCCTGCGGCCCGATGAGATGATGGAGACTGACCGCGAACTGGCGTTCAAGATGCTTGAGATGGTCCAGGGCATGACCAACCTGGCTGTACCTGTTGCGTCAGTCAGAGGCAGGACCGCCCTGGTAGGTGGCACAAAGGCCGGCACCCTGGTCGGTGAGATTGCCAGGTCGTTCGCCATGTTCAAGAGTTTTCCCGTCACCTTCTACATGAACAACATCAAGGCCGCGGTGTATCAGAAGGGTGCCAGGCGTAAGGCCGGGATTGCTGCTGACCTCCTGATTACATCAACAGCGATGGCCGCTCTGTCTATCCAGGTGCGTGAGATATCCAAGGGTCGTGACCCTCTCGCAATGGACACGCCGGAGTTTTGGGGCAACGCCCTCCTGACTGGTGGCGGCATCGGCATCTTTGGCGACTTCCTGTTCTCAAGCGTCAACCGCTTTGGCGGCGGACTGTCTGAGACCATTGCTGGGCCCAGGATTGGCTTCCTCAACGATCTACGGAAACTGACCATTGGCAATGTGATGGAACTGGTCCAGGGCAAGGACACCAACGCTGGCAAAGAGGCGGTGGACTTCTTTGGCAGGAACATGCCTGGTGCCTCGACCTGGTATCTGCGCCTGGCGATAGAGAGGACCATCCTAGATCAGTTGCGCCTTATGTCAGACCCAGATGCTTACCGTCGCTTCAGACGCATAGAAAAACGCCGGATGAGAGAGTACGACCAAGAGTATTGGTGGCGTCCAGGTCAAGCACAACCCGACAGAGCCCCTAACATCCTGGGCGTTACGGGTAGGTAGGTTACATGGATTTTTTTGCGTCTTCATGTTACAACAGCCAACAGGACCGTGAGGTATTGAAATGACATATTCCATCAATGCAGTTACGCGCAGGGTTGTCCTGTCTGGCAGTGCCGGCACGGGCCCGTATGCTTTTACTTTTGAGATACTGGATGATGACGATATCCAGGTCTACAAAGACACGACGCTGCTAACCAAGACGACAGACTACACAGTCACGATCAATGCCAACGGCACTGGTAGCGTCACGCTCAACACGGGCACAACTAACGTGCCAAGCGCCCCAACGTCATCCAACACCATTACTGTCATTGGTTCCAGGGACATTGAGCGGACTACAGACTTTGTGACTGCTGGCGATCTAAAGGCCTCAAGTCTTAATGAACAGCTAGACAGCCTAACCATCTTCGATCAACAGGTGGCAGAGGAGCAAAAGCGAAGCCTGCAAGCACCTGTGTTTGACCCCGCGCATGTAGATGATGGCGGCACCCTGGACATGACATTGCCAGCCAAGGCATCACGCGCAGGCAAGTATCTTTCCTTTAACACTGACGGCAACCCCATTGCGTCTGCCGGGACTGCTGACGCGACACCGATTAGTGCTGCGCTGAATACGTTTGTTCAGTCAGCGTCTATTGTGGCAGCAAGGACTGAGTTACTTACTGGAAGCAATATCACAATGCCTAATGATGCTGGCTCTAACTCAACTATTCAGTCTACAGGTGATATCCAGTTAACACCTGATGCTACAGGTAAGGTTTTTGTAACCACCGATAACGCAGAGTCTTTCCAAGCTGGCAATGTAAAGATTGAAGACAATTTGATTTCAGCCGCCAATGCTCAAGGTGAGCTAAGGCTGGAGCCAAATGGAGCGGGTCCACTTCTTATAAACGGCACCGCTACTGTTACAGAAGACACCGGCACAGGAACAATCCTGTCAGTTCACGGAACCAGCACTCAGGGAATGATTGAGCTGGTAAGCGAAGCGTCTGGTACAGTCTCTTCAGCAGATGTTGGTAAAATTCAATTTAACATGTCAAACAATCAAGCAACCTATAAGCGTTGCGCTGAAATTGCTGTAACTGCTGATGGAGCAACAAACTCTCGAAGAGGCGGCAATTTTATCTTTAGAACCAGAGATAACAATGCAACCGCCATGACTGAGCATATGCGCCTTACTAGAGGGGGCAGATTGGGCATAGGCACACTTGCTCCTGGAGGCCCATTTCATGTGGAATCAACAGTAAACGAACAGGTAGCTCTATTTGAGGCTAGTGCCAGCACTTATACAAGTAATGTTATCTATGTTCAAACTACCAAGGCTGCATCTAATACACATAAATATTTTAAAGCCAATGAAAACGACGGCGCTGCCACAAGCATACAAATTATTGGCAATGGCAATGTTCAAAATGCCAATAATTCATATGGCGCAATTTCTGACCAACGCATTAAACAAGACATTACTGATGCAAGTTCTCAGTGGGACGACATCAAAGCTCTAAATTTCAAAAACTACAAAGAAAAATACAGAGTATCTGTGGACGGCGATGATGCGCCTGTTTTGCTTGGATTGATAGCGCAGGACTTGGAATCCGCTGGCATGAATGGGTTAGTGGAAACAGTAGAGCCAGACCCCTATCAAAAAGATACGCTTGGCATCACGGACGATGTAAAGGCTGTTAAATACAGCATCCTTTACTTGAAGGCTGTCAAAGCCCTGCAAGAAGCCATCGCCAAGATTGAGGCTCTTGAGGCCCGTGTAACCACTCTTGAAAACGCATAGGAGCTAACAATGGCAACCGAACTAGCGAAAGCCTTTAACAAGTCTGAGACGATCCAGGCCTTGCCGCTTGGCACAACCCAGACCATCAGCGTAACAAGCAGCAGTGCAGCAAATAGCACCGCGTTTGCCAGTGGCACTACAGTAGTGCGCGTAGTCAGCACAACTGACTGCCATATCATTTTCGCTGCAAGCCCAACGGCAACAACCAGCACAGCCTATCTGCCTGCCAATCAGGTCGAATATTTCCAGGCAACGGCTGGTGAAAAGATTGCCGCTATCAGGGCCAATGCAGACGGAACCTTGTACGTTACAGAGATGGCCTAATGTTACGCAATCCCGGACTACGCAAATCTGTCGAGCAACCTGTCCTCGACTTAAACTTTGCTGCCAGCCAAATTGGCTCTAACGCTGCTCCTGACAGCCGCATAGCGTTTAGCAGGGGCAGCAATGCGTATTTCGTGGACTCTGACGGTTTGGTGAAGAAGTCGCCGCATAATCTAATACTGGTAAGTGAAACATTTGTTAGTGGCGCTTCTGGGTGGGCTGTATCAGGGGGCAGCCTTGAGGCTAGTACAGAATCTCCTGATGGAATTGATGGCTCTACAAAGATTACTTGGTCTGGGGTTGGGCAGCTTTATAATGTGACTAGCGGTATTGTTGCGGGTCAGACATACAGGTTTAGCTACTATGTAAAGCTCGGCACAAAATCTAATAATCGTTATGCAGTTTACGACCATACAAATGGCGCTTTTATAATTTCTTCTGCTGTCACATCAGGTGTATCTTCATCGGAATGGACGAGAGTTAATTTTGAAATCACAGCGCCGTCTGGATGTACTCAAATACGCTTTTATCCTGACAGGGCTGATAGTGGTAGCGAAACAGGAACGACCTTCATAACAGGCGTCCAAGTCTCACAACACACTACCCTGCCTGTCGACAACCCCTACCTCAAGACCGAGGGCAGCGCGGTCTATGCGGCACGCCTCGACCATGACCCCGCAACGAACACGCCGAAGGGGCTGCTGGTAGAGGAAGCGCGAACTAATCTTGTCCCGCATAGCGAAGAGTTTGACGACAGTTATTTTACAACTGCTCGTGCTTCTGTTACTGCCAATGCAGCTTTAGCGCCGGACGGCACTACCACAGCAGATGAGCTTGTTGAGAACACTGACAATAATACGCATCTCATAAGGTTTGATGACGCTGTAGTCAGCGGCACGACATACACAATGTCTGTGTTTGCAAAAGCAGCCTCTGGCGACCGCCGTTTGAAACTTGTATTTAATACTCACAATAGCGGTTTTGCTTTTTCTCAAGCTGTGTTCCGGCTAGACAATGGCACAGTCAGCAACACCAGTTGCGATAACGCTACAATAGAAGACTTCGGCAATGGATGGTTTCGTTGCACTGCAACAGAAACAGCTACTGCAACAACATCAGCGGCACGATTTATTCTTCACATAAATGACACATCTGGAAGCAGCTACACAGGTGACGGTTCTTCTGGCTTGTTACTCTGGGGCTTACAGGTAGAAGCTGGCTCCTTCCCCACCAGCTACATCAAGACCACCGGCAGCACTGCCACCCGCAACGCAGATGTCGCGACGATGGGTCCGACGACGGGCGGCACTGAGCTTGTGACGAACGGCACATATGACACTGACACGACTGGGTGGTTTGCAAACAATGTTGCTCTCAGTGTTTCGTCTGGGCAACTAACCCTCGATGACAGTGCTGACGCTGGCAACTGGTCTGCTGCTGTTCAAGAGCTTGATGTTGTGACAGGTCGTCGTTACCGCGTTAGCTTTGACATTGTAAGCCTGACCGCCACAGTTAGTATTGGCTTTAGGGACACGCAGTCCTATAGCGCTGCGGCTAACAATCTGGATAATTACAATACATTTACGACAACTGGCACAAAGACTGTTGACCTAACCGCTGACGCCACAAAGCCCTATTTTGTTATAGGTGTGAGCGGAACATCCAATGCCGTCGTTGACAACGTAAGCGTCCGAGAACTGTACCCCTTCGAGCAGTACAGGCCAGACCAAGGCACTATGGTTGTTGCGTTTGATACGCAGAGTACTGGTTTTCGTGGCCCTTGGTGGTTTAGCCGTGGCGGCGCATCCTCCACAGGCTGGGGCTTGAGGCTGAACAGCACGACGACTATAGACGCAATGGTTCGAGACTCTAGCAACTTTAATTCTTTGAGCAATTTAACAATAACACCAGATTTTGACATTGTTGCAGCATCTTACGAACAGAGGGCAAGCGATACGTTTTGCTCTGTAAGCACTGCAACAAATTTTGATGATGACGGACATGTAAACGACATAGATGTGTCTGTGGATACGCTTGACATAGGCCAATGTAAAATTGGCGGCTCTGATACCGGAATTTCCTCGGGTCATATCAAGCGTCTGCAATATTTCCCGATAGCTATGAATGATGAAACAAAGCTGAAGAATATGTGCGATGACTGATGACCTCGACAACACCCCGCCGCCACAGGTTGACTGGTACATCAAGGTAGCCGCCAGAGCCGTTTTGATTACCGCACTGAAAGGCCCAAGCGAGACACGCGACACCTACGACGATGATGGCAATGTCACCGGCAGCGAGACGGTGTATCCGCACAGCATCATCACAAAAGATGACGACGACAATGATGTCATCATGGTCACCAACTGGGTGCGGGTAGACGACATTGGCAGCATCTATGAGGCCACTGGCAAGACGCTAACCGACGACGATGGTAACGAGTATCCCGAAATGACGGCTGTGGCTGGCTATCATGCCAATCTGCGTAAGCTGTCAGACAAGGCCGACACGCTCATCCAGCACCTTGAGGATGGTGGTCACATCATTACGCCACCTGCCACGCCGGCTAGAGGTTTTGCGTGATCAACTATTTTTTTGCTTGTGAGTTACAATGCTCAAACGAATGAAATGGCTGTTGGAGAAACTGAGGAGAGTTTTGATGCCCCACGTTTATGACCTCAACCCGCACCTAAAGAAGTGGGCCAAAGGTGAAGAGCCAAAGATTGTCGAGAAGGCCCCTGCCCCCAAGAAGCGGGGCCGACCCAAAGGAACTAAAAACAAGAAATGACCAAGCCAACTGCCGCGTCTGTAAAAGCTGAGTTGGATACGCTGACTGCTGTTAGCCAGGAGCGTTTCATCGAACTCCTTAGTCGCGTCAAACGACTTGAGGCCGTGCTTGTTGGGTCTGCTGGCACGACCATTTTGCTGCTGCTAACAGTGCTGATGAGGGGTTGAGATGATAGACCCTATGTCAGCCTTTGCGGCTGTGTCTGCGGCCAGCAGCGCCATATCCAGCGCGGTGAAGGCCGGCAAGGATTTGCACTCGCTTTCGGGTCCGATAGCAAAATATGCAAAAGCCGAAGCTGAGTTAAACTTTGGGGCACAGCGCAAGAAGAACAGTCTGTTTTCCAAGATGACTGGCGCTGAACAGGCCGGCATAGATGAGTTCTTTAGACAGGAAGAACTGACCCATATGCGTAATGAACTCCGCTCCATCTTTCAAATCTATGGCAAGCCAGGGGCCTGGGAGCGGCTGCAAGGCGAAATTGCCAAACAGCGCCAGCTACAGAAGGAAGAGCTAGAGCGACGAGCCAAGGTCCGTGACGCCATCATTCTCTGGACTGTTTTGCCAGTCATGCTGATTGCTGGTGCCGCATTGTTGTATCTGTTCATTCAATATCTGAAAGGTTTGTCATGACAATCACACCAGAACGGTTCTTTGCCTGGCGGATATTGCCCAGGCTCATGATGCTAACGATGACCGGCGTCTACATACGCTGCATCGAATGGGCACTCAGTCAGCCGGATTTGACGACACAACAGGCCAGCCTGATTTCCGTCGTCACGGGAGCCATGACCGGCTCCCTGGCTGTTTGGCTTAACTCAGAGAAAGGAGACAAGTGATGCCAGGACATTATGGAAAGAAGAGCCCCAAGCAAAAGAAGCTGGCGGGGATGTATGGCGACAAGAAGAAGATCACCCGCGGTGACATCATCATGGCGGCTAAAAAGAAGGCCATGAAGAAACGGGCCTGATGGTCGATGTCTTTCTCTTGCTTGTTTACCTGGGCACGGGCCCGGAGCGCAGACTAGAGAGCGGCAACATGATGTTTTGGTCGATAGAGCGGTGCAACTACTTCGCCAAGTCTGTGAGCCACAGATACGGAACCTATGGGTCAATCGACCCCAGGGACAAGGCAACCGCCTACTGTGTGCCGCGCAGGGTCGATCCTAAGACTGTGGAGATTTACGAATGATCCAGGCAATCCTCCCCATCATCGGTGATCTCGCCGGCTCCTGGCTCAAAGGAAAGGCTGATGAGAAGGCCGCAGCATCCAGGGCAAAGGTCGCCAAGGCTGAAGCTGAAGCAGAGGTCATGAAGGTCGCCGCCACGCATGAGGCCGGATGGGAAAAGATCATGGCTGAAGCCAGCAAGGATAGCTGGAAGGATGAGGCCTGGACGATCCTGTTCATCATCATCATCGCAATGTGCTTCATCCCGCCTCTACAGCCCTATGTGGAGCGTGGCTTCATTGCGCTTCAGTCGACCCCCCAGTGGTTCCAGTGGGCCATGTACGCCTCAATAGCCGCGTCCTTTGGTCTTCGCGGAATCAAGGGGATCAAGAAATGAAAAAGAACTTTGGCCAATGCCTGGAGTGGCTCCTGGCTCATGAGGGTGGTTTCTCAAATCACGAAGATGATCCCGGAGGAATCACCATGAAGGGCATCACGGCACGGGTCTATGGCCAGTGGCTCTCTGAGGCGATGGATGTGGACGCTGAGATCACTGAGGATGTGATGCGTAACATCCCGGACGCTCATGTCGAGACGATCTATCGCCAGGAATACTGGAATAGAGTCCGCGGGGATGACCTACCTTCGGGGCTCGACTGGAGCCTCTTTGACCTGGCTGTGAATGGCGGGGTTGGGCGTAGTGCGCGTATGATCCAGAAGATAATCGGGGTCAAGGTCGATGGCGGTATAGGTCCAATGACACTGGCCGCAATCAAGGAACATGACGCGGCCAGCTTGGTTGATGATATGTATTTCAAACGCCAGGCGTTCTACGAAAGGCTAAAGACCTTTCCTACGTTTGGGGCTGGTTGGACCCGCCGGAATGATGAGACGCGAGAACAGGCGCATCAACTGGCGAAGTCCTGAGAACCTGGATCGACCTCTCTGACCCGTGGGTCGAAGTGACATATCCCCTCTCCTTCAGCCGCTGGACCAGGCGATGCACTCCATGCAGTGACTTGGCAGAGTTCCCGATCCCGACAGCGATCTCACCATATGTCGGCGTATAGCCATGCTCCTTCTGGTAAGAGACGATGAAGTCCAGGACATCCTTTTGCCGCGGGGTCAAACTCATGCCGCATCTCCTAACCACTTGGCTGGGATTGTCAGCGACTTCTGACGCTCAACCCGTGCCGGCCTGGCCGGCGTCACCTTCTCTGGCTGCGCCTTGAATGACCTGGTGGGCCACTTCAACTCAAAGAGCGGGTTGCCCAACTCATCATTTAAGATGCCACTCTCATGGTTGCCCAGGGCATCCATCAGCTTGGGCTCAATGGACTTGGCCAGGGCCTCTGCTGCCTTGGCTGCTCTCCTGGCGTCATAGTAGGTCATCGCCAGGTCTGCGATTGGCTCCAGGTCCATCGGTGGCAGACTGTCATCAGCCTGGCTATGGACCTTGGCCGCATCAACACCATCAACAGCGGGATACCACTCAGGCCCGTCCAGGCGTCTGTAGAAGTCCTTGCCGGCGTCAATCAGTTCATCGAAGCGATCCTGGTTTGCCTCATAGACATAGAGGACCAGGCGGGTGCCCTGGTAAAGCGTGGCTATCACACCCCACTTCGCGCCATAGCAAAGCATCTGCATGTCCAACTGCCTGGGGCCGCGGTATGGCGGCGGGACATCTGTGTATGGCGCAGAGGTCAGCTTGCTCTCTACCACCCCATTCCCCTCTAGCGTCATACTCTCCTGGCCATTCATCAGCTTGATGCTGTCACTGGCATGGATCGTCTTGCTGTCGTTGAAGATGATGGAGTCCAGGCTCACCTCAAACAAATCTTCATAGGCATAAACCTTGGTGATCTCATCGTCGTATTTTTCAAAGCCCAAACGCTGGGCGCACTTCCCGATGATAAAGGGCTCCAGGTCGTTGCCCAACTCTGTGGCCTCATTGCCGGAGAACGTATCTGTCTGATAGTTTCCCCTGCCCTGGGCGTTGAGAATTTTTGCAATGAGATCGTTTGGGTACATATACGGGCTCTCACCCATCAGCACCGGAGCAGTGTGGCCAGTCAGCTTGGCATCGCTTGTGATTTTACCGACCATCTTAGCGCCCCATCCATTCCATAAGATGTTGATCAAAACCGTCAGAGATTGAGATCAAAAAGATGAAGCCACCGAACAACAGAAACACCGCAAGCAGTTCGCCCAGGAAGGTGAATATCTGCTTGATCGTGTAACGCTTCTCAGTTAGGTCAGTTAGGTTACTGTGGTAGGTTGAATTGATTATATGATTCAAGATGTTGCGGTTCGCAACTGACTTGTCGCTATATACATTATGCGACAAACTCTCAGGTTTGCCCATTGTAGCCTTATGGTTTCCCATGATGTTTCCTCTTCTGACGTTACGATACATGGGCCAAACGGTTTCCCTGGATGACCCCCAACATATAGCCACTCACCTCGCACCCCGGAAATCTTCATCGGGACGCAGTGGGTGGCTATATCCACGATCAGCATCCACCTTCAGATGGCGGTGGCACTGATAAACTAAACTCCTCAACAGATACATCTTCGACTGTGTGTTGGTCTCTGTTTGCTGGATGTCCTTGAGGCCGGAGACCAGTTGCTCAAGATGAAAGACCGCGCTGTCCAAGTGCTGTGCCTTGAGGGCTGGGATGGTGATGCGGACAGCGGACTTACCGCCGAGCGTTTTCATATAGTGTTCTTCATTATAGAAACGCTTGGCCCTTGCTGTGGCACTCCCCTTGTATAACTTCCAAATCTCACGCGACTCCTGCTTGGCCTTATCGAATTCACTCATCTTGCCGTATCTGCTCATCTCTTCCTCTTGTGTTCACCTTCTGTTCTAATGAAGCAGGGCAGTGGGTGTCAACCCTCAATCCTCTTCACCAGGTTGCGGACACTGCTGAGTGCCCAGGTGGTGTTGCCGCGGAAGGTCCTTGCCCCCCTCGCCTCTAGTCCCTTGCCCATCTTCTCCAGGGTATCGCATCCATATTTGCGGAGTTCCTGGACGACGGGCCGTAACTCCTCGGTCCATTCGTCAATGCTGGCCTTTGTGGCCGCACCGCCGGCCTTTGCGCCCTTCTCTGGGGTTGGGGTGCCTAGCTTGTGGCCCCTCGCCTTCTTGGCCGCGAGAGCCTTCTTAGTACGCTCTGAGATCAGTTCGCCCTCATACTCTGCGATGTTGGCCATGAGTTGCAGGACGAACTTGGTCGCGGCTGGCGAGTGCATCTGGGGGATGTCACAAGCGATGACCTGGACACCGGACTCCAGGAGCGCGGTCAGGAACGCCAGGTTACGGGTCAGACGGTCAACCCTGGCTATGATCAGCGTGGCGTTCTCTGCTTTACATTGTTGGAGAGCGGCTTTTAGTTGGCGGCGATGGCGGTCAGACCGCTTGCCACTCTCTGTCTCAGTGTATTCAGCGATCACATCCCACTCACCACCATTGAGATGGTTGTTGATGATCTCGCGCTGCGCCTCTATGCCAAGGCCCGATTGGCCCTGGCGTGGGGTCGAGACCCTGAGATAGGCGATGAACTTGCCGCTATGGGGTGCCATCAGGCCTCTCCTCTCATGAGTGCAGCCACACCCTCGGCTGTCTCTTTGTCTTCACAACAAGCGATCTGGTGCGTCCCGGTCTTGGTCACAGACACAACCCACCAGACAGGCTGGCCATCCTTCTTTCCCTGTCTTACAGAAACAATCATCAGGTGAGTTCCCTATTGTTGTAGGCTTTCATCAGAAGGCTCTGCGCCTCATAGAGGTGGCCCATTGCCTGGAGATACAACTCCCGCTCCCGGTCATCCTTGATGTCCAGGAAGTGGCCCTGCTGGTGCGAAGTGGTGATCAGGTCAGCGACCATCACGACCATGTTGTGGGTTTTGTCAATCATCAGGCAATCTCCTTCATCTCTTTGATTGCTGTCTTGACCTTGGTCTGCTCTGCCAGGGGCAAAGCCTCGAACGCTGCCAGCCACTGCTCATAGGTAGCGGTCTGGTAGGTCGTGATCATAAAGGCCAGGAACTGTAATGCTGTCTTCATGCTCTCTCCTTTCACTTTACATATAATGGGTATTCACCCTGGTTACAATAGCTAAAGGGGGCGGACCCGCGCACGGCGGAGATATGCAAACTCACGGCCGTACTTGTAGACGCGATCTATAGCTGCTTTGTCGTTGGGTTCTTGGTCTCGCAAGCGGAAGTAGCATTGCTGTGTGGCGCTCATGCACTCGCTGGGGCGGAGGTCCTGGATTTGTCTGCCGTCCAGGACCCAATAGTTGTTGATGTGGTCGATGACTTCTTGCGGCATCTTCTTGATGATGATGCGGTCAGCCTTGTTAAACAATCGCACCTCCTCTCTTCTGTTTCAACGCTACCTTCGCTGCCTCAAGCCGCACCCGCTCCTCATTGGTGTTGTGCCAGTGGTGCATCTTGAGGGCCTTGATCATGTTCTTGAGGGCCCAGGTGGGCTGCTTTACCAGGCGCTTGACCTCGGCGTCGAAGTAGCTGCCTGGCAGATAACCGTTGTCGTTTCTGATGTTCATGTCGTCTCCTCTAGTGTCCGTAACCCCAGGCGGTCTGATGCTTGGGCTTGCCGTCCCAGGGAAAGGCAAACCGAAAGGTCCCGATCCGCCAGCCGTTACCGTTGATCTTGGCGGTGTGGACCTCTTTGCCCTTAATGGCTGTGTCAGCGACCACCTTGTCAGCGGCGGGGCAGTCAGTGTCTTGGACGGTCTTGCCCAGGCCGATGTACTGGACAGTCTTGGCCGTCCGCCCAACCACCTGGTAGAAGTCCACGTTGGTCTGGTCATAGCCCCAGCTTGTGTAGTAGATGCCGCCGACCTCAACCTGGTCAGCCTCTGCCTCTTGCCGCGCCTTGTAGTCGGCCTTGGCTTGCTCATTGGCCTGGACCCCGGCGAAGTATTCCTTGATCCACCGTTCAGCAGCCTTTGGGCCTTTGGGGAACCGGTAGTTGTGATCGGGCTTTTGCCGCTTGGCCTGGAAGGCAACAACGTAGGTTGTCTGGTTGCCGTCCTCGTCCGTGAAGCTGTGAGTGTCCGTGTGGACGTAGACGACTGCGGTACTGTGTTTGTCCGCAACTTTCACGGCGTTGGGCCGTATGTAGTATTCGCGCTTGTGTGTGTGTTTAGGCATCAGGCGTCTCTCCTCTCTCTGTTCACTTCACTTTCACCTTCAACCTAGTACCGTTTTAGTGGTATTGCAATAGCCAAACGGTACTTTTTTACAATTATTTTTCCAAAGGAGCCGAAATGGAGGTCAAACAATACTCTCTGTACCTCTCCCAGGATGTAGCCACTGAGTTGAAAACACTGGCGAAAAGCCAGCGCCGCTCTGTGTCGAGCCTGGTCGAAGAAATCTTGAGAGAAAATTTGGCAAAGCGTGTCCAGGCGGCTTCTAATAGCCAAACACTAGACCAGATTGCGAAGGCAGTGAGATGAGCCGGCGCAACAAGCAACGTGGCTATGAGTTGGAGAAAGAGGCCCAGGACTTCTGGAGCGACCTCGGCGTTGAGTGCCGGCGCGTCCTTGGGTCAGGGGCATACAAACATTATTCGGCGGACCTTGCCGGCGACCTGAACCTCAACGGGCTCCTGGTCGAGTGCAAGCGCCGAAAGGACGGCTTCAGAGAGTTATACAAATGGCTCTCTCAAGATGATGCGGACCTTCTGATCGTAAGAGCGGATCGAAAGCATCGACTATACGTCATCCCGGAAAACCTGATGGTCAGGTTTGCAACCGACATGGGGTGGCGCAACGAGCAAGGAGAAAGAGACAATGCTTGATTTAGACGGCGGCTCTGCTGAGTACATCCGCTTCAAACCATCTGTTAATGCCTGGTATGTCGATGACAATGAGATCGACCTCAAGGGCGTCACTATGGACCCTGACAGCCTCAAGACGGGCTGGGGCCTGATCCAGGAGGGCGAAGCGCCATCATGGGTCTGGGATGAAACCCTGGGCGTCAGAGGGCCCAAGCCAGATGGTGAGTACAAGCGCGGCTTCAGCGTCATGGTGTTCATCAAGGACATTGGCTGGCGCGAGTGGTCATCCAATGGTGCCGGCGTCAATCGCGGCCTGGGCGCTATCTGGAAGACAATCCATGCACAGATGTCCGACAACCAGGGCAAAGCTGCTGCACTCAGATATACCGGCTCAACCGCTGACACCAGTGGCAAAGGCGCTACCCGCATCCCCAACTTTGAACTGGTGAAGTGGATGGATAAGCCAGAGGCAGAGACACCCCCTGCCCCGAAGCAAGAAGAAGCCAAACAAGAGGACGATGACGAAATCTTGTTTTGAGCCGGTACGGGGCGGGGGGTTCACGCTCTCCGCCCCATTCTTTTGGGGTGATTATGTCAGAATTAGCACAACACATAGAGATGGTGGCCAAGGCTCTTTTGGGTGAGCCAAACGCAAAACTATCCAACAAGAGGGAATTGCGCTGGGGTAGCCACGGCTCCATGAGCGTAGACCTGGAGAAAGGCACCTGGTTCTGCCACGAGACAGAAACCGGCGGCGGCGTCTCCAGCCTGATAAAAAGAGACAACCCACTGGCCAACGTGCCTGAGTTCCTGGAGAGCATCGGCATCGAAGTCGAGCGCCAGGTCAATGGTCATGACACCATCAGGACTTCCCTGGTGGCGACCTACCCGTATGTCGATGAGCATGGTGAGGTAACATATGAAGTGTGCCGTTATGAGCCCAAGACCTTCCGGCAGCGGCGCATTGTCAATGGCAAAACGGTATGGGGCCTTGGAGATGCCGAGCCCCTGCCCTATCACTTGCCCGACATCATCAACAATCCAGACAAGCCCATCTTCATCTGTGAGGGGGAGAAGGACGCGGACAATCTTGCCGCCCTGGGCTTCGTCACAACCTGTAATTCTGGTGGGGCCGGCAAGTGGGCCGACAGCCTCAACAAATGGTTTGAGGGCCGTGATGTCATCATCCTGCCCCACAATGACAAGGCCGGCGATGCCCATGTCCGCACCCTCCTGGGTCAACTCCAGGGCAAGGCCAAGCGGATCAAAGTCGTCAAGCTGTCAGACAAGGACAAGGGCGATGTCACAGACTGGCTAGATGCCGGCGGTGACAGACAGGCCCTGGGCCAACTGATCAGAGCCGCAGAAGAGATCAGAGAGCGCGTCACACCACTGCCGACACTCTCGCTCAGTGACATTGCACAACTGCCGCCAGTCGAATGGCTGGTCGAAGGCCTGGTGCCAGACAAGTCGCTGGCCATGATGTATGGAGAGCCAGGCTGCGGTAAGACATTCATCGCCCTGGATATGGCGCTGAGTATCGCCCACAAGACCGCCTGGCAGGATCAGCCCGTCCTGGGTGGCCAGGTGGTGTATGTGGCCGGCGAAGGCGTTGGTGGCCTCAAGAAAAGGATTGCCGCCTGGCATAAGCATAATGGCAAGGACCAGGCCGCACCCTTCATTGTGATTCCGACTGCCGTCGATCTGATGGATGAGATCAACACCCAGGACCTTCACACCACGATCCAGGCAACAGCCCAGGGCCCCGTTTCCCTGGTTATCTTCGACACCCTCGCCAGGTCAATGCAGGGCGATGAGAACAGTTCCCAGGATATGGGCCGCACCATCAAGGCTATGGATGAGGTCAGAGAGGCCTTCGGCTGTTGCGTCATGTTCATTCACCACTCTGGCAAAGACAGCAGCAGAGGCCACAGAGGCTCATCAGCCACGCTCGGCGCTGTAGACCTGTCCATGAGGGTGGAGCGTATGGGAGAGGCCGTCAGCCTCACCGTGGAGAAGCAGAAAGACGCAGAGATGATGGACCCGATCTGGATGAATACCTCCAGTGTCGAACTATCAACCGATCCCCTGGCCCTGGAGAGCGATACAAGCCTGGTGCTGACCAGGACGGACCAACCTACCGGCGGCAATACAAAGGGCCTCAGGCCGGCTCAAAGGGCTGTCCTGGACGCCCTAACTGAGGCACTCATCCAACATGGCAAGCCATCCCCTGGTGGCGAGAACTATCCTGCCGGCGTCCAGGTGGTCGATGAGGCGCAATGGCGAAATATTGCCCTGGCAAAGAGCATTTCTACGGGCAATCCAGACGCCGAAAGGAAGGCTTTTAGCAGGGCAGCAGAGGCTCTCATTCAGCGAAATATTGCCGCAAAATGGCAAAATCTGGTCTGGAGGGTGAAAACATGATGGGACAGTTGGGACGGACAGAATGTCCAGAATGAAAACAAAGGGTTACGGACAGCGGGACATGTTTGGGACAAATGTCCGACAGACGGGACGGACAGGACACTCTCTAATGTCCTGTCCCACTGTCCGGTTGTCCGATGATGCGAGGCTGGTGGTCGAGGCCCATGACCTGGTTGCTAGGGAGATGGAGAGCAAGTGGGGGGTCGATAGGTTGGAGCGTCTGGTTGATGAGGCATTGGGCAAAAAGTTCCTAACCGCACGCGACAGATTTAACACCGCAATCGCAAATAACAACGATGAGAAAATCCAAAGACTAGGGGCGCAGATGAAACGTGCCTGGATTGCTCTTGATGATGAGGCCACCAGGATAGGTGCCAGGCCACTAGACCCGACTGACTTCTGGGAGATGCGGCACAAGCAATGGACCGTCCGCCTGGTCAGGTCTGTCGAAGAGATGCCCAAAGAGCAGCCCGAAGGCGTCGTCTACCTGGCGGCAGAGGAGTTGCTTGCCTTCGTGCCAGGGACCGTCCTGGAGATCAAACAACACTTCGCTGGTGCAAAGGTCACTGACATTGAGCCAAAGGATAAGCAGCCAAATGACACAATCCCCTTCTGATAAGCCCGACATCCGCAAGTATAGCGTGATCCCGGCTAGAGCCATCCAGGACGATAAGATGCACTGGACGACGCTCAGAACGCTCGGAGCCCTCTGTCTGCATACCAACGCTTATGGCATCTGCTGGCCGTCCAGGCTCACTCTGTCCAGGCATATCTCACGCAGCACCAAGACAGTCAGCGTACATCTCAAGAGACTGCTGGAGACCGGCTACATACGAAAGCTGCAACCACGCGCCTATCCGTTCAAGGCCAAGTCGAAGTGGAAGACCAACCGATACCAGGTGCTGTTTGAAGGACCGCAGACACCGCTGCCATCAAAGGAGCAGTTCTTCTCGCCACGGCCAAAGGTGGCAGAAGAGCCGGCTGAAGAGCAAGAGGTGCAGCATAAGAGAAGGGGGTCTGGGGGTGAGAGTTCGGACTTTCGGATATTGGCGCAAGCGTTTGTCCAGGGCGTTGAGATGGCATCGGGCCAGCGGAGGATGGCTGGTCAGAGCGAGGACTTCGCCAGGAGCCTGGCAAACCGTGGCGTGGATGCAGAGGCTGTCCGGGCTGCAACCGTTGAGATGACTAGGCATAACCTCAAGGCCGGGCGGACGCCACCGCTCACGCTGGAACAGGTTGCCAAATGGGCAGCACTATGATGTCCTGGATTTACAATAGCCAAACGCTCGTATCGCTATTGACAAGGGCCCCCGCATCACGGCGCAACGCATTGATATCATTGAGAAAGCACCCCTTGCCCCCCACCCGCCGCGTGTACTGTGGGGGGCCTCGCTCAAAATTTT
>VTLG01009421.1_pt1 | contig 34423 bp, 45 predicted proteins | sample 4694571 | NCBI WGS metagenome assembly VTLG01 (sample SAMN12604809, study PRJNA352737) | marine metagenome | biome: ENVO:00000447; feature: ENVO:00000209|ENVO:00000569|ENVO:01000036; material: ENVO:00002151; isolation source: viral sequences binned using virsorter ...
TTCTTTTCCAATCCTTTAATCTTAGACAAACTTTGGGCAGACTTTCCGTCTCGTTTTTTCTCTGCAGCTATTTCTGCATCTATAGCGGCTATTCTAGCTTGAGAAGCTGCAGCCATAATTGCAGCAGTCTGAGATACTGTAGTAGCGACCGCATTTGCTACAGCTATAGCTTTTTCCATTGCACCAGCACTTTTTGTTCCATCTTCTGCAGTTCTATTAAAGACTTCTCCAACACTACTCCACCCATCCGCCATAGCAAGAGCCCCTTGAGCTACAACAGATGCTAATTCTCCTTGTGGACCTAATTGTTTTAATTGCTCTATAAGAGGAGCAGACATATTTCCTATAAGTTTAAGTTTTTCTATCATAGGTAGTTTATCAATAGCTGCCCTACCTATTGCATCTTCGCCACCCTCCCTAGCTATCAGCTCTTCTGCGTGTTTCTGAGCTGCTGCTACAAGCGCCGCACCCTCTAATTTATCCTTGTTAGCAAATTCTTTTATCGCCTGTTGTCTAAACTTTTCTACTGCAGCAGCTCTAAAGGCTTCTGCGTGCATCTGCATTTGTTTTATATTATCACGAAGATTGCCCATACCTCCAGCACCTTCTATTAAAGCACTTCGAGCCGCTAAGTGAGCTTTAGCTTTTTCTACGTCTAGCCCTTTTAGAGCTGCGTCTTTTGCACTCAATGCAGCGGCTTGTGCAGCAACAGCCGCCTTGTCCATTAAGGCTGGAACATCCTTTATACTAGCTAATATCTCCGTACCTGCATCAGAAGCTATTTCACCAGTTTCCATTTTCGCCCTAATCTCTGCTTCTAAAAGTGCGTGTCTTGCTTTATTTAAGGCTTTCTCTGCTGTAATAGATTTTTCCTTTAGCGTGTACTCTTTTTCTATAAGTTCTCGTTTTTCGTTTTCAAACTTATAAAACGCTTCTAATTGCTCTCCTGCTGTCATCTCAACACCAGTAGTTCTTAAACGCGAAGGATCTTGTGCGATAGCTATTAATTTCTCATTTTTATAATAATCTTCTCTACTTTTTAAGTTTGCTTTATTACTTGCTAGTATTTTATTCTGAATAGCTAATAGTTTTTGTGCATGCTGTTCTGCTTGTATGTCTAATCTAGCCTCTTTTTCATCATCACTTAATTTTTGGTTTTGTAGACTTTTTTGCTCAATTTCAAGATCTGCTATAGATCGCGTAGCTTCTTCTTTTTGTCTTGTTAGCCTATTAAACTCTGTTTGATCTTCTAGTGCTTTAGCAGCATTTAATCTTTCCTTTGTAATATTACCAAGAAGCATTCTAGTATTATCTATAGTGGCATTAACCCCTTCTAATTTTGTTGTTCTAATTTCTTCTTCTAACTTTAACTGCTCTCGTAGGGCTTCTTTTGTTCCTGCTGCTTTTACAATGCCTTTAAGTTTAGAATGTTCTTTATTAAGGGAAGCTACTTTTGCTTTAGTTGTAATTATAGTATCTCTATTTTCATTTAAACGTTTCGTGTAGTTTTTTAAATCAGTAGTATCTCCTAATTTAACATCTACACCCATCTGTTCTCGTATACCTCTAATTAACTCATCTTTTTCTTTTTTAAGTTTGTCGGGAAGCTCCTCTCCTCCCATTAAATTATAAGCCGTATCTATATCGGCTAATTTTTGAGCCATATCTTCCGCAGCATCTATAGCTTTATCAAAAGGAGTTTGCTCTTTTTGAACTAACTTATTAGTAGCTGCAGCAAAATTACTTGCAGCATCAGTGGCTCCTGCAAAAGCAGCATTTATACTAGCCACTGGAGTAAGAATTGTTTCCATTCTACTCGTTAAATCTTCTAAGCCTATTTTCCCCTCCATTGTCTTAATATCTTCAGCAAGGGTTTCAAGTAAGGATATTTGTCCGCTTGCAAATTCTTTCATGCCTGGTTGAGACTCTAACCCTTCTATTGTTTTCCCAATCATAGCAACTAAACTATCTTTTCTTACTTTATTTGCCTCTTCTACAGCTTTGGACTTCTTATCTTCTAACTTAGCTAATTTGTCTGCCTCTTTTTCTGCTAGCTTTTCTGCTTGTACCGTTGCTGTAGTTTTTTGCCCAAAAATGGTTAATTGCACATTCGAAGCTTTTTCAGCGGCTTCCTCTGCGATTAGTTGTTGTGCGTCTATTTGATCTTGAAATACACTAGTAGAAGCCTCTGCGGCCTCATCTGCTTTTTTAATAAAAGTTTTCATGCCGCTTTGGACTTCAGTTAATACCCCTGTCAACGCTTTATACCCTGCTACAGCTACATGAGCTGGATCGGATACAGTATTCATAGTCTTTTCAAAAGATTTGGCTGTCTCCGTAATTGAGCCTAAAGAGTCTAATATTGATTTTGCTTCTTCCTCTATAGGGTCTTCTGGAAAGAGTTTATCCTTAAATATATCATATAGCATTATACCTGCCGTAGCTAGTAAACTAATCCACCCTAAAGATGCCATAATAGCAGCTCCTGCAGTTTTTGCTGCTGCTGCTGTAGCAAATAATGCAACCCTAACTCCTGCTAAGGATCTGGCGAATTGGTTAGAAGAAGCTACGGCCCCCATGGTAGTAGCGGAGTATTGAGCTATTGCTTGTGCTGCAAATCTATAGCCTGCCGCTAGATTTTTTTGCTGAACTTGCTCGATTGCAGTTGAAAGAGTAGATTTTGCTTGTGCTGCTCCATGTAAGTGATATGAAGTGTTTAATTGTTTCATTGCTATGTCATTTTCTTTCATAGCTAAAGTTTTATTTTTTAGAGCAACAGTTCCTGCAGCATATTTCTTAGGGTCCTGAGCTATCTGCATCTGATGCATTTTAGTAGATCTAGTTAAGCTCATTACTCCTTTATTATATTTATCCTGAGTTAGCCCTCCAGATTGCATAGCTTGTGTAGCCGCAGTATAAGCAGCGGGCATTTGCCCTGTAACTTTTAATTGAGATAGTTGTGCTTTTGCTGCAGTAGCAGCCCCTGTCGCAGCCTGTGCAGAACCTTTAGCCATATTACTTAAGCCAGGAAGTAGCTGTTTAGTAATAGTTGAGCCAAATAGTACTAAAACCCCTGTTAAAGCAGCCATATTGTTTGATAACATATTGGCTAGAGGCCCTAACGCTTTATTAACTAAATTTGAAATCTCCTTTACTAAGTCACCTAAAGTGGCCGCTAGCTTATCATAAGCAGCAGGTTCTATAGAGTCAGCTAACTGACCGAATTTTAGTTCTCCTTGTTCAAGAATTGCGTTTAAAAAAGCTTGTCGTCTCTCAAATTGAGTAAGCTGAGTTACTTGTCTACCCATAGTAGCTGCATACTTTTGAGTAGCAGTATCTAGCCGAACCATAATACCTAATTCGTCCAAAATTTCAGGCTCTAATTTAGCAGCACCACGAGTAAGGCGATCCATTGCATCTGCCATATCTCTACCTAAAGCTATAGAAGCTCCTCTGGCTACTTTAGTTAAGCCTTCCATTTGATCTGTACCAAACCCCGCAGAAACACCCAAAGCCATATTTCTCATTGCTTGTTCAGTAGAAAGAGCAAAACCAGAAACCTCTCTAAGTTTTTCTGCTGCAAAAGTTAAATTTCGTCCCGCAGCGGCGCCTACTTGTTCTAAGCCCGCAATTAGCTGTTCTAACTGAGCTGCTCTTCGTAGAGCATTAAAGGCTGCAGTTGCAGCAAACACATTAGCAGCCAAAGTAGCATATGCACCAACAAGTCCGGAAGATCCCGAACCCATTGTTTGATTCATTTTGGAAAAGCCTTTAGCAGAGGATAGGTTACTTTGATGAATTGCTTTTTCACGCTTATTATAAGAATTTTGACCTTTACCTGCTTTTTCGCGGGCAGTATTAGTCCTCTCGACGCTTCTCGCGAGGGAATCAGCTTGCCTTTGAACTACTTTAAGTCCTTTACCTTCGGCAACTACTTCAAATATTAGTCTATCAGCCATGTTTTCGTTTTGCCCTATCCATCTCAGCCTTTAATCGCTTCTGCGACATAGCGATGGCCTCTGCATCTAATCGTAATAGAATGCTTAAAAATAAGTCTTCATTTTCTACTTTAAAAATTCTCATATAATAAGAAAGATTAGTATAATCCTTACCTATATATCCTATTTCTGGATATACTCTATCCCCCATACTATTAAAAGTCTCTATTGCTTCTAAAACTATTTCTGGAAAATCTCCTGTATCTGGAGGGATCTCACTTTCTATAGGATCATTACCTAATTGTTCCATCATCTCTAGATAACGATTTTTCGTCATCTTAGCTTCAGTATTATGCTGCCACTGTTCTAGTCTTTTCCACAGTTTTTCTCTCTGTTCCTCCACGAAAATTGGCAAGGTCAAAGACTACCTCGTTTATCCAATTATCAAACTCTGTAGAGTTTTGGACTAACATCTCAGCATCTCCAATAGTAAAAGCTAATTCAGTTTCTGGATCATGCTCTTTCAAATCTACTAGAATTAAATCTTCTAGGTATTTTAATTTTAATCCTTTCCAATTTTTAACAGTAGCTCTTGTAAATTCTGCAACGAATTTTTCCTCGTCCAGCTCTTCTTCTGCTAAATGAGTACGTCGATCATATTTAGTTTTGATACAACGCTTCCTTACAGCTACTAATTCTTTTCTAGAAAGATTCGCTACCTCCACCTCAAATCCTTCGCACCCGGGAAACTCAATCCATGCAGATTTTGTGTCCACCATTAGTTCTTCTAATTTCATATTAACTCCTATGTTATATTATAATGTGATATAAGAGAGGTTAAAGAACCTGCACCCGATAATAGCCTAAAATCATAGGCTTGGGCAAAAACTCCTTCCGCTCTTATTCTGTTCGTAAAGGAGCAGGGAGTCAGTTCAGCTTTTAATTGATAATTACTTGAACTTAGTCCTGCTCTTATATGTACTGGAATACTCTCTTTCCAGGTTTGTAAATTAGTATTTGATTGTGTTACGCTAGAAATATATTGATTTATATTTCCTGAGACTACTCTATCCTTCAAAACAAATGTTGAAGGAAACATACTATTAGAAGCATTAGTAACAGAAAGACTATCATGAAGAGTAGTGTTTTTAGTCCATTCTATATTATTCTGTACTTCCATATTTATACCTATTACATTGTCTAGTGTACTAGAATTTATTGATACGTCAACGGTTCTAGCTATTCCAAAAGTAGTAGAAAAAGTACTAGTATAACTATTATCTACTAAAGTTACAGAGCTTATAGGAACTCTACTCACTTTAGATCCTTGTCCCTCAATAGATACAGTCATCAGTCCCGTTCTAGGAATTGAAAAAGAACCAGATACTATAGCACAATCTTCTATCTTATATAAGTGTTCTAAAGATGAGTTTGGGTCTATATATAAAGTAAATGTATTAATTCCAACGTCTGAACCGTTATGATCTAATAATAGTTCGATAGGTTTATGTTGATGAGCTGAATTTTCATCTACCATAGGAATGGTAAAACTAAAATTAGCTGGATTTGCGGTGTTTATAGAGGAGCCTTCAAGCAATGTACCTGTGTTATAGGTTCCAAAAGAATCATGAAGAGTCTTAGTCCTATAACTATCTTGCTTAAACGCTTGATTGAAAGAAATAGAAGTAATATGTAGTCTATAGGTAGTACCTGAATAGACTAACCATACCTTACTATCCTTTAAGAATTCAAAATTCACTAAACTCTCCGCGTATAAAACCTTCCTACTGCTAACTCTTGAGCTATCTCCCGAATAGAGGCGTCTACCAAAGTTCTAGGATCTCTTGCCGGGGTTGCCCACGGTGGAGTTCCTGTTCCAGTCTCAAATATTTGATATGGATTTCTTTGATAGGTATAACCAATACTAGGATGCCCTTGAGCAGTTCGACTAACATCTGTTACTCTAACACTGCTTGCAAAAGTTCCTGTTCGGTTTTCCAATCCTGGTGCTCCCATGTTCTCTGCCACAGTACGAGGCAATTTCGCGTTTAGTAAAGCATACAATGAAGCTAATGAATCTCCTTTTTCTGTAGCAGGTCTTGTAGGACCACGCTTAAGATTCAACTTCTTCATTCCTGTAATTACATTTTTAGGTTTACCTGTACTTTTCTTTGTTTTTACAGGTATATTTTTCTTGGCTTTTATTCTTGGCTTACTTTTAGGTTTTCTCTTGTATTTCGATAAGTTTTTTAATTGGCCCCGTCTTTGAAGTCTTTTTATTGTAGGTTGATTAGTTATCATCTCTCCAAAAGCAGTCAGCATCGGAGTAGAGTATTCTCGCCCTGTAAAATTACTAGGATCATGAAAAGTCTTTTTAAGTTCTTTTTCAACAACGTCTTGTAGTTGTTTTATTAAAGGTTCTGTCTTTTTAGTTCCTTTTAAAATTGCATTACCTGCTTGAACGTCACCAGCTCCTACATTATCGACCATATTTTTGTGCCAGCTTTCAATAGAGCATCCTATATCTAACTTACTTATAATTTTACCCCCTCTGAAGTCTAATTGCATATTGTGTCCGGCTAAAAAAGGAAATTTAGACTTTACAGTTTTAGTTTTATCTTGTAATACTTGAGCAACATCACCTAATTGACTGTCTATTTGATTTAAAATTGAATCAATAGCTGCAAATTTATCTATAGCTACTCCTACATCATGACCGACATTAAAAATATTAGAAGCAGGATCTCCAGTTTTACCTGGCTTTGAGAATTGGCTTGCCCTTTCAAAAATCTTTTTAAATTGAGGCTGTAACTGTTTTTGAGTACTACTAAGAGCTGTTTGAATAGCGTTATATACTGAGGCGTCCGAACCTTCAGAGCTACCTACAGCTACTATTATCATTGTTTTACCTTTAGTACTAACAGTATATTTAACTTTTGCTCCCGCTCCTCTATTTGCAGGAAATTTAGTTTTAAGAGTTGTCATAAAACTTTTAACAAAGTTATTAATCTCTGCGTCTGGAATTCCTTCCATAGCACTGGACCTTTCTGCTGCCTTATACTCAGGGGTGCCACTATGTAATCTTTTACCTGCTGCATCAAATTTATTTGTTATTTGAAGTAGTTCTTTTTTTATCATTGCTTCCGAAAACTTAAAAGTATGAACATGCGTATTCATCTGCTTTCTAAAAGGATTTGCAGAACTTCCCTGTCCTTTAGGGGTTCTTAAAGTCTTTTCAAGAGCATCTAATTCTGCTTTTAAGTTTTTTAAAGCCATTTTATCTCCTATGAAATCGGTGGGACCGAAGTCCCACCTATCTCAATTACGCAAGTGCTACACCGTACGATTCAATAGTTAAATCATCAGGCGTGTTACTTTCCAAGTCACTTTGAATTGATGTAAACGCGGATTCTAGTGAAATCACGTCCTCAACTGAGTGAGTTGGGACCTCAACGTGAGATTGAGGCATTCTGAACTCCACACGAGGAGTTCCAGTACTACCGCCAATCTTAAAGGTCATATCAAAGTCATGAGTAATAACGTCGAGAGCTGCTGCTGACGTTAGATCCTCATAAAAGTCCTTACTACCGTTGTTAGTAGCAGAGGTTGCCAGATAACAAGTGAAGCTACCACCAATATTACGAACACCTGTTACGTGCTCAATTGGTTTGTTAACAACACCTAGTTCTTCTGGAGTTAAGTACGCAATATTGTTCTCAATAGTGATACTACCCCCTGTTAATGTAACATCGTAACTAGTTTGCATTCCTGATACAGCTACTGACGTACCACCAGTTTTTGGTGCTACCGACATTGCAGTTAGTCGATTACGAATGAAGTTCTCAGTATCAGCCGAAGTACCTCCTTCATTAATCGCTTGTCCTGCATTTGCTCCGCCAGGAGTCGTAACATTAGTCGTTGTGAATGCTGACGCATTAGTAATCGTAGCAGCCATACCACTCCATTCCACAGTAGCAATACCCTCTACATCGAAATTAACCGTTGCAGAGTTAACCACTGCTTTATTTAGTTGATAAACTACTCCTGTACCTACCATGAATTCCATAGTCATAGTATTCAAAGCTGATACGTTTGACTGTGAAGCATCCATAGTTAGAACTGTTGCAGTTCTTTCTAAGACTGCGTCTTCTGATTCACCAAGAACTATCGCATTAACTGTTAGTGATGACCCGGTCCCCCCAGTAACAGCAGTAGGTGCGCCAGTGTAATTACCACCAGTAAGCATCTCAATAGCTGTCACAGGACCAGTGCTGCCACCGCCACTAATAGTTAGTACTGCGGCAGTAGCATGCGCCCCACCAGAAGCTAAAGTGCCTCCAGTAAAGGTTAATACGTCGCCAACGGTATATCCAGTACCTGCAGCATTAACTCCTACAGAAACAACAGCCTGAGCACTAGTTGCTTCGTCAATTCTCGATTTGGCCAAAAGAGCATTCCAAAGTGGTTCGTCCACAAGATGCTGTTTAGAGTCCCCCCAGGAATAAGTAGTACTACTCCCTGGACGAACATTATTAGATGCAATATACGGACGTAGATAAGTAGAAAAGCTCCACTCAACCGGGGCTAAGGAATCGTTAAACGCCTTACGACCACGACGAGAAGTACCTGCCGTACTTTCCATCTCCGACAATGTTATCTCACTAGCATTTGTCGACTGACTGAAACTAAAGCCTTCCAATAAGGGGATGTCAAATGCCTGACTAGAGGCTGGAAATGTACCATCTGCCCTGTTTGGAAACACTCTTAGTGTCGCGTCACGTTGAAAAAATAGAGCCATAATTGGTCTCCTATGAACTTGAGTTGTGCTCTACTATGCGTTTGCTGAAGTGAGCAGTAACTCTAATATCGCACTTCTGCGATTAATTCGCCGACCCCGAGAGGTTGTAAAACACCCTCATCGGTGCTAATACTAACTATACTTACTTGAGCGACATTTTGTGTCCCTTCAGTATGTGCATAATTAAACTGGCCGGCATCATCTATAACTGTTTCAACATCTTCCAATAATTCTTCTAGTTCCTGTACAGGCTCCTCAGAATTTACATAGATTCTAATTGTAACAGTTAGAAATCTCCATTTTTGTCCGCCACCATAATACTCACGAGTCTCTGTTCCGGCAGACATGTGTAAAGCAGGAAAGCTTTCTACCTCGTCCCAAAACTTCATACGAGTAGAAATAGCTCCTGTTAAGTCAGATTTGTAGCCATCGCCGCCATCAATTTTCTCAAATGAATCGGCAAGGGCATCCAATATAGCGGAGCGCCTAGTAGTATTTGAACGAGCCATTAGACTACATCCACAATTCTGTGCATATCTAGGATTCTTTTGATGTGATCAGGGAATCCGATATCACCAGTTATACTAGTTGCGGTCTCATTTTGTAGGGATGCTCCAGCTAACGATTTTCTCCCTTTGTACTCTTCTTTAAGGTAATAAGTGATTAAGTCATATATAGCTAGTCGCAAGTCTTGAGGAGTGGAAGAATATCCTGCGGTGTAAATTACTTCAACAGCGGAAAACCCTGTTGCCCATGATTTTACAGACTTATCCCCGTCTATTCTATAGATACGATCATGTTCTGCATCTACATAATAATCCGTATTATTAGTTAGAGTAGTGTATGCACTTGCAATACCTTCTCTTTCCTTTACAGAAGTAACCGTTACTAACGGAGACTCTGTTAAAAATAACTCTTGTGTACCAGTATCCATTATATCGAACTTTTCAGTCATACCACTACTAAAGTAGTCTACAAAACTAGTACCGCAATAGGTTTTTACCAATTGACTTACAGACGGAACTAAGGAATTGATCTTATCATCATCTTTGAAATGATCTATTCCCTTGTAGTCTTTATAATCTGCCGTTGTTATTAAATCGGCCATAAGTCCCCTCGTAAAAACCTAAGGGGGCGGAAAACCACCCCCGAAGATTACCCAGCATTAAGATGCTTTGTATTGAAGTGCCCACTTGTTAGTGGCAGCGTCAATAATATCAGTGAAGCCGATACGTTGGCTAGCAACGAGTACTCGGCGTTGATTAGCAACTTCATAGTCACTCTCAACCGTAATACCACGTAAACGCGGAATTACAAAGTTACGAGTATTTACAGCCACAGCGTAGTACTTACTTACCGCTGGCGTTGCAAATTCGTCAGATACGATTACAGGTGAACCATATACTTGACCAACTTGACCAGTCAGCTTGGTAGCAAGTCCTTCGACTTGACTGGAATCTGCATATGCAGAGTCTGCTATTAGATTATGATACTCCGTTAGGTTAACGATATATACCACATCCGTAGGCCTTAGGCCATATTTGCCCATATTCTTACGAGCCGCTAATAGATTAGCAGCCGTTAGAGATTCAGAAGCAAATGCCGTTGCCGATTGCGTTTTATCACTATCTGCAGCAGCTAGAGTGATGATACCATCAGGAGAAGCACCGCCAGTACCAAAGGCACCGTCAGCACTATTACCTACTAGAATCATATTCTCAACAGCACGAGCATGCGATCGAATGACCGCCTCACGAATTAGTGGAAGAACTGGAATTATTGCATCCTCTTCCGTCTCATTACCCAGGTAGGACTGTGAAATGAGTTTTTTCGTGGAGAGCGTTCTTTCTGTCAGATCTACACCACCAAAAGGCGCACCATAGGCGTCACCTCTTTCTTCCAGGTTACCATGCGGGCTTGAACCCGAGGCTGCTTGGTTAGCCGTAAACTCGGCATAACCAGCATCTGGCATGATGGGAAGGATCTGAGTCGCTGATCTCATTGTGATTTCACGGAATAGAGGCGCAAGTACGAGTTCGAGTTGAATATCTCTTTCAATATTTGAAGAGACTTCTTGCTCGAAGTCAGCCGAAGATACTTGGACACCAGAATGTTCATTAACTTTTTGTAGAACATCCTTACCAAAATCGGTATCATATCCTTTACCCGTTGTGCGGGCTAGAATATAAGCGTCTTGTATTTCGTTAGAATACGCTTCTTTCCAATCAGACTCGCTGGCACGATCAGAGAAAATCCTTTTCGATTCGCGAATATTTTGAATCTCTTCGGATTTCTCTTTTAATTCGGAACGTAGTTCAGTAACTACAGATTCCAGGTCTTCGTGATTCTTGGATACGCGTTCTTCAACATCGTTGATTAAGCGCTCCGCACCAGTCGTTACACCTTGAACCACAGCTTCGACCTCAGCCTTTCTTTTATCAAGTTCTTGCTCTTCAGCAGCTTTTTGGGCTTCAGAGGCAGCTTTTTGCTTTTCCTCTTCAGCTTGCTTTGTGGCTTCACGCTCGGCCTGAGCCATAGCGATTTCTGTAGCCGTTTTGCGCGCTACTTCTTTAGCGAACTCTTCAAGATTAAAGTCTTCTTGATCAGACATTACTTTTTCCCCGAAGACAGCATTAGCTGTTTCTTTTGGTGAGTCTTCATCAGACTGACCAGATTTTAGTTGAGGATCGTGGATAAACTGTGCTTTCCAGGCAGAGTAGTCTTCTTCTGTCTCAAATGATTTTGAAACAGAAAAGACAGCCGCTTGATTAGCGGGTACAGATACAACTGATACCTCGAACAGTTCAGCGTCTTTGATCCTTAAGCCATCGGTTTCCTCTATATAATCTGCGTCCTTCACTCGGAAACCGACGCTAAAAGCACCGAGAACGCCTTCTTTCACCATGTCGCGGATTTTACCCGCAGACTTGGATATAAGACCATTGATTTCTAAACCCCTATCAGTAGTACTTAAGTCAGTAGCTCTCCCAATAGGTTCATTATAATTGTGGTTAAATAGAATAATAGGATTATTCTCATAATTCTTTAAGCCACCCTTTTCCCAAGCAGTAGCCTCAATAACATCTCCAGCTCGATCTTCATCGTTAGTACTGGCATAACCACGAATTTTTACAGTACCGTCATCTTCTTCATGAGCTTTGAACTGAGAAGTTAGATTAAAGATTTTATTCATTTTCATCCTCTTCAGGGGGTCTCCCTCCTTCTTCTGGATTTCCAGCGCTTCCTGCTATATTGGCAGGAATTCTAACTTCATCCAGCCCATCTAAAGCTTCCATTCGTAGAGCTTCTCTCGCTTCATTCGGGGTTAATATACCCCCATTAACAAGACTGCTGTAATAACTTGCTTGATCTCGTAGTTCAGGTTGAAGAGCAGGAATATTACTAATATCTTCCTTTAAATCAAATCCAAAGTACCTCTCAAATGCAAAATTAATCTTCCGTACGATAGGAAGTATAGTTTCCAAATAATACATTCGATGATTAGGTCGAATATTTGCATTATTTCCACTATCAAGAAGTAAAGGTGGAACACCCATTGCTTCTAAGATAATTCTTTCGTTAGCTTCAATTGAGGATTGAAAGTCAAGCTCTTTAAAACTAACATTAGTTAGCGAATCAACTTCTAATCCTCCATCCAAAATGAGAGGTCTATTACCTCCCGTATTTGGATTATAACGTGCTCTCCAAGCAGCTAACATTCTTTCTTTAATCTTCTCGCTAAGAGTATTAGGACTTTTGATAACGAGTCCTGGTACTGCTCCATTCTTAAAGAAAGTATCTTGAAATTTTCTCATTGAGCCTAGTAATTGCATGGTTCTCCATGCGGGCTTCAATCTAGGAACTCCTCTGTATATTGAATTAAAAGAGTTCTCTTTAACATGTATAACTTCTTCTGGGCTATAATCTAATTTACCTTGATACACATATCTGCTAACAAAATTCTTCTCATGTGTATCTATATCTACATTTCTTGCTGGTAATTGATATAAATGTACTCCATCAAAATAAACAAAGATATTCCCATCTATTAGTAAATCAATTATAAGATTCCGTTTAAAACTATTAACATCTTGAAATGGGTTTGGTTCTCTATTTAATAATATATCAACTCTAGACTTACGAATGTTTTTAATTACAGGGTCTAAAGATAGCTTTGCCCCTACATCTACAGGGATTTCTGCAACATCATCTACAATCATGTTTACAGCCCTGTTAACAACTTCTATCTCTTCATAAGCGTTAGCATAGTTAACGTAGTTCTCACTAGTTCCTATACTGAAACCCTCATCTCGTGAGATAATGACTTGAGCAGGATTTAGTTTTTCTTCCTCCTCAAGTTGTTCTCTACTAAATATGTTGTTATACCAAGCCATGCTTTTCTCTTTGCTTTCCTACCCACCGCTTTTGCTTCGGTGCTGTCGCCAACTTAGGGCGCTTACCATAAATCGAATGTAATTTTAAGTGATGGGTATGACAAAGAGTAACTGCTTCGTCATACAGTTCTTGGTAGTGCTCCTCTATAAATCTTTCCCTAACGGCTATTATATCTTCTGCTGTATTAATATTTATCTTATTTTTAGTTAGCCAAATATCCAGCAGTTCTGTCATTCCGTGAAAGTGATGAAAATCAAGATTTTCCTTACCTTCGCAAATAAAGCATTCCGATCCTTTTGAGTACTTCGCCTTTGCTTTATCTCTAACGTATTTAACCAAGTCTCTCTTTAGGTCCATAATGTATTTTCACTTTTAAAAATTATACCAAATTGAGCACCGTTTGTCAAGAGTCATTTTTTGTGAGGTATATACTAAAATGTACCCGCCGACGTTTCGAAGCTATACAATGCGTATCTCAACGCATCCGACATATGTGAAAACCTATCATGTTTGGGTTTTTCTCGTAAAAGATTAGGATTTGGATCCCACTGATACTGATCTAAACATTGTAAGGTATGTTCACATACTTGATTCACTAATAGTTTATCATTATCTACTATATTGGCTACATGTGCGATACCATCTAGTACTGATTTCTTAGCATTTATAGTGCTAATATCATAATTCTGTGCTAAATCAAATCTAGTCTGTTGAGCAGCAGAATCTATATAAATCCAATCAATATCCCACTTCTCAATCAACTTTCTTATTTCTCTAGCGTGATATTCAGTAGTTTTTTCAGCATCTATATACTCGTCTAAAATATAGTAATCCTCTTTATCCCAATCATACCCAATTACACAAAATGCAGTAGGATCTTTATAACCTACGTCTAACCCTGCAAAAACATCCATTCCTTCAGGCTTAAACTGGTCTACATTAGTTACACACTTCTCATAATTGAAATTCCAGATCTGCCCTTCATAAGTATTAAAATCAGCTAAATATTCTTGAGCGAATTCTGCGGCTGACATTGATAATTGAGCTTCGTGAATGTCTTCTTCACTATGTCTAGGGTTTTCATGGTAAGTGGCTTTTATAGATGCCCAGTCACTGTTTTCATCATTAAAACCTCTGTAGTAGAAGTCTGCAAACCAGTTATTTCGACCCCGAGGAGTAGAAATAAACAAAGCTTTGCTATTTTCTTTATCTAAAGTAGGTCTTAGTGCTACATTGAAAGCTTCTCGTCCATCTACGAGTGCAGCCTCATCAAATATAATCAAATCATAAGATCTACCGACACAAGAGTCCACCTGATTGATTGATCCCATGCGAATAGTAGAGTTATTAGATAGTTCTATAACTCTGTCCTTCGCGTTATCTCGCACTACTTCTAAATCGAAATGCTTAATAAGATTTCTTTGTAAGTCAAATGAGATTTGAGATAGTGCATAGTTTGGGGACATTAGTAGTACATTGCTGCCTGGGATGAGAGCAGTTAGTTGCCCTATTATGTTGGCGATATATGTTTTACCTTGACGTCTAGAGACGGCTCCACAGATAAAACGATATTTGGGGTTATTTACTGCATTAATAATTGCAGTCTGAGAAGGAATGGGATCAATGTTAAGTAGTTCCATATAGCCTTCCACAGGCAATTTAAGGAACCTCTCTTCAGCAGAGTAGGTCATTAACCTATCACCGACTATATCTTTTCTACTTATTTCTAACATTAATGCCAAGTCACATCATCAGGTATCATAACGTCTAAGTTTTCTTTTTCTATTGCGCTATTATACAAATATAAATAAGCACTAGCTACATTAAGCTGTGTTACGTCTTCTACAGATAATCCTGTGGGATTACCTTTATAATGAGCATAGATCAAATCTACGGTGTGTCTGCATGCTATAGCGACACCTTTCAACCAATTTGGATCTGCTATAAAGCCTTCCGGCATTCCTAAATTATTCATTTTATCAGATTAACGTAATTTTGCATACCATGATCGTAAAAGGAGTCAAACATCTGTCCTTTCTTCCAGGCAGCCTTACGTCCTCTATAGGAGTCCTTAACGCTTTGCCACCATGTAAGGTCTCGTATATTTCCATAAGTATTGATATATTGTAAATCACCTCCATCCTGAAAGACTTTATACATCTTAGGAGGCACCCTTGGCACTACATCATTGTTATTGACAAAACGTTTCCACTCACACTTAATTGACTCATTAAACTCTTTATTTCCAACCCTAGGCTGGCCGAAAGTAATCAAACCCGCTAATCTACCATCTACTGGAGTATGTCTTTGAACAAATCCAGCAACTACTACCGCCATAGCACCACCTAGGCTATGTCCAGTAACATAAATATCTCTTGCATCTTTAGTGTTTACCTTTAACTCTTTATAAAGTGCATCTACAATCTGACCCCATAAAGATAGAGCTTCAAAAAAGAACCCTGAATGTATCTTTTCTTTGGACCGATAATTTACTCGCCAAAACTTTAAATCAGCCGTAATATCACTAAACTGACCTGGCTCTGTCCCTCTTAAAGCAATTATTATCTTTGTTCCGAAGGTAAAAACATAGCCTTCGGCATTATCTGAATCTAAATAATAGCTTCGTATAAGCCCTGGAATCTCAGGTAACGAATCTTCACTATTATATGCTGCTTTAGCGCACACGGCGCATTCACTCTCTATGGTCACGTACTATTCTCCGCTGTTGCCATTTTAGTTGAATATGTGGCAGGTTTGCTAGCTTTAGCTGCTTTTTCTGCCTCCTCTTTAGTGGGATGAGTAGAAATAACTTGATCATTTTCTACTACCATCCAATAGGCCCCTCCTGGTCCTTTAGCTACTTCAGCCATTCTTTTCCTCCTTCTTTGCTTTGCAAGCGCATTCGTCTCCGCACTTACATGGATTACATTTGCAATCTTCACATCCACACGCCATTTTACTCTCCTAGTTTATCCACTTTATCTTCGAGTCGCATTAAGATTTGGTTATTAGTAGTTACTTGAGTTTCTACAACTGATAAACGCTCATAAAACTCTTTCCTGTCTCCGTTTCGTGCTGAATCTGACGTTTCTAAAGCCTCAACGGATGCGGATACACCCGAAGCCCACCAAACCACAGCTACTATTTGAGCTACTACGGCTAATAAGGTGCCTATTGAAAGTCTATGTAAGCTATTCTCTTTGGTGGTCATTGTAGCTCCCTGTCCTGGCGGAATGCGCCTAACATTTCGGTTATTATATCAAAAACTCCTAGGTCATGTCAAGGTTTATTTTTCAATGGTGTATATCACGACGGGTTCAGACTTTCCCTTAACGGTAACATCTCCAAGCCGTACGAATTGGAATGAATCCTGCTCCACTGAGTGTGTGAATTCGGATATAATAAGGTCGGTATCCCACTGCTTACATTGACTTTCCAACCTGGCGGCAAGGTTAACGGCATCTCCAATGACTGAGTAGTCAAACCTTGTCGTGCTTCCCATGTTACCAACGATACAATCTCCGGTATTAATGCCAGTACCAGTAAGAATAGAAATCCCTGTATGTTCTCCTTCATTAAATTCCTTTAACGCTTTTCTCATTTCTATAGCCGCCGAAATTGCTGAATGAGTATGGTTTTCATCATCCAACGGCGCATTCCAGAAAGCCATAATGCAGTCCCCCATATATTTATCTACTGTTCCACCCCATTTAAGAATAATATCCGTTTGGTTAGTTAGAAAGCGATTAATTAACTTAACCAGTTCCTCGGGATTATCCTTAAAGCTCTCCGATATCGGGGTGAAACCTCTAATATCAGAGAAGAGAAACGTCATTCTACGTCTCTCACCGCCCAGTTTTAGTAACTCTGGGTTCTTTTGTAGTTTCTTGACCATCCTTGGATCAAGATAATGTTCGAATTGTTTCTTTACTTGTTGTCTTAGTCTATACTGAGTTAGGAAATTTATGAAAGAACATGCAGCCCATAATAGAACTGCTGCTAAAACTGCAAATGATGGGTCTAGAAGCACTTGACTAGAATTAAAAGTAGTGCTAGTATACCAAAGTGCCCCTCCTACTGCTGCAAGTAGTGCAGGTAGGGATAAATAAATATTAAAAGACAGTAGTAATAGTATTAGTAGTGCTATTGTAAGCCCTATTATCTCTGCTCCTTCTGCCCAGTCAGGTCTAGAGATTGCACTTCCATTTATAAGAGTTGAAAGTATGGACGCTTGTACCTGATGTGGGAACTTTAATCCATCAGGAGTTGCGATCAGTGTGGAGGTGCCTTCTGCCGTTACCCCTACGAGCGTAGCAACGCTCGGCTCGGGTTTAGCCAGGAAGTCAGTTGCTGATACTTCTCGGAATGTAGTATTCCAGTTTATCCAAATTCTAGCGTTTCCATCTGTTGTAATAATTGGAAAGCCTTTTATTCGTAAAGCTGATACTCCTACCTCTCCAGTTTTTATAGTGTAAGAAGGGGCGCCTGCCAGATTCCGTAGTACTTCCATTGAAAATGAGGGATATAGGATCTCCTGTATATTAAAGATTAAGGGAGCGCGCCTAGTTAAGCCATCTAATTCAAAGGCGGTTGAAGTAATACCGTTTCCAGCAGCCGCTTCTTCTAGTTCTTGTACATTATGTATTAACCCTGTGAACCTAGGTAGGTATGGTAAGGGATCGTGTCCCACTGATGCTGTTCCCACATGTGGGCCTGACTCCGACCCCCGACGAATAGAAGTAGCAGTAGAGATAACAGTATTAGTACCACTAATGCACCTTGCCAAATCTTTGTCCATTTCATATCTATCTTTCTCCGGAAATAATATAGATAGCCCCATAACTGGAGCACCTAAAAACCCACAGAATACATTTCGTGGCCAAGGCCACTGTCCCACCTTCTGTAAACTTTCATCATCTATGTTGACCAGAACTATATTCTGATCTTCTTGCTTAGGGATTGTAGATATAAAATAATCAAATGTTTTCAGTCTAAGTACTTCAATAGGGTAAGGGTCCCAGACTCTTAAACCTACGAGGGAAATTGCAATTATTACGCCTACAAACCATCTCATTTATAAAACCTATGACTGCCTATTAATATTGTAAGGTCCAAAGCTCTAGCCCAATCGGGTTGAACATATACTGCATGGTAGTGTGTGGCTCCTCCTGTGAAATCTACTCGTAGAGCCATAGTAATAGCTGCTACTCGTACACTTTCGGTCCACACCTTATTATTTAAGGGATAATCAGACTTACCATCACAGTACCAAGAAAACTGACATTTATTTTTAATAATCTTATTATGTTTTCTTTTTGCCTGATATATCACTTCACAAATAGAGTTAGGATATTTAATTGATTCTACTCTATTTAGTACTACTTGTGATATTGCTATTCTTTCTGCTAAAGGCTGAGAACGAGCTTCATGGTATATATTATGCGCTAAACATAATACTTCATTTTCATATTCTGCCCAAGCTGGAAAAGCTACTAATACTAGTAGATATTTAATTCTGTGTAACACTTATACTGCATCCCCCTGAAGTTACGCAATTCTGTGAAAGGGAATAACTTTGTGCAGTATTCCCATGTTGTTTTAGCCATAAATCTGTCGGCTGACTTCCTGTTAGTGTAATAACTGCGTTATGGGTAGCATATCCAGTTTGTTCTACATCTACTTCATTTCCATGAGCTTCAGAATATACTGATCCAACTGTTATTTCAAGATTCTTTGCTCCATCAGTATCTTGAGTTGCCCATACGTCGTTATCATCTCCATATAGATATATTTTTGCAGTATGTCCATCACATGTTCCAGCAGAGCAGTTTCTTTGATACCCTTTTATTAAATTATCGTCTCCGTGCATATCAAAATTAGCGGTGTGACCCCCGCCCTCTGAGTTATCGTATGTCCATGTAGTATCAGTTCGATTAGAGAAATAGTATCCCTGTCCCCACCAAAGTGTATTATTAGTTCCATAGCTTATATGAAACCCTACATCGTTCTTATTACATCCTGCGCTTGCACTCTTTGTACAGTTCTGCCAAACTTTAATTTCTTGGTCGTCATAATCTATATCGCCACCCCAGTTTTTACCTGACCCCCACCACGAAACCCAGCTTATTTCCTGATTGTGTCCAGATTGCTTAAAGTTTAAAGTAGAGTCATCTATGTCTCCGATAGATAGAATTATCTTGTTGTTAAAGCCTATTTGTTCTATATCAATAGCGAGATTATGTCCTGCAGCAACTTGTTCTATTTCAACTTTATTAGTATTATCTGCAACGGCAGGAGGTACTACTACAAAGAGTATAAATATTAGTAAAGGTATCTTATTGTTCTTTAATATATCTAGCATTAACTATCCTGTCTAATTATAATATTGACTGATTCTCCATCACCAACTATTATAAGATTTTCCTTACCATCACTAATAGTTTCTATTGTAGCTGAAGAAGTTACAGGAACTCTTAAAGAAATGCTACCATTAACTTCTCTAAGAAACCATATCATTCCTTCGCCTTCTTCTATGATAGTAGTGAATTGTGTATTTTTGTCAAATCCTGGGAGGGTCCCTTCTATTCTAATCCCTCCGAAATCTCCTAATGCGTCTTTTTCCTTCTTTACTGCTAATTTATCTAGTACATTTAATAAATCTTCTAGGAAGTTTATATCCAAAAGATCCATGTCTAATTCTGTAAACTCTAAATCTTCTTCTGTATCTGCAAGAGCATCTTGATCTAAACCATCGAACTCTAATGCGTCAAAATCTAAAACACTAGTTTCTGTTTGTGTTGTTTCCTGAATTACCTCTTGTATCGCAGGAGGTGGAGTAATAATAAACATGTTATCAATTAAATTAAGGTCTATATCTAAAGTAACAGGCTGTGTTGCTTGAGTCTCATATGTACTAACCATTGTAGCTTGATATGCTTGATTTAGTACTATAGTACCTCCATCATTTGTAACTGTTATCTCTCCTGACGATTGCCCAGTTCGTTCATCAGGCAATAATATAACTAGAGATCTTCCTAGCTCATCAACAGTAGTGGTAAAATCAGTACCCCGAATGGCAATAGTAGCAGTAGGAGTATTAATGCTAATGTTCTCTTTTGGTACGCGTCCCAAGGCTCCCGTTGCGAACCTCGCAGTTCCCTGAGCAAAGGTGATCGCCATTTTACTATTTGACGGGTTATCATCATATATAAATTCATCTATTATTATCTTACTATGTTCTGTAAGTCTTAGGTTAGTATCATCATCAAAAGTTATAGCCAGTCGTCCATTAGCGGTACGAATATCGTCGTAACTTTGTATCCCTAGTTCTAATCCTGTTGTAAGGGTGCCTCCAGCTTCACGAGTTAGTTGCCCAGCACCCCTATGTTCTGTTATACTTCCTATATTAGCAAATGCGGGTAAGCATAGACTAATCAGAAGTATCTTTCTGCTTAATATTAATAATCGAATCATTGGAAGTAATGTCTAGGTCAACGACCCCATAACAAGAAGTTATCCCACTAGGACAGTTACCTGATTGTTGTAAAATATCTAGGTCGGCGTCATCTCCGTCCCAAGCAATAACAGTTTTTTGGTAGTTACCACTATTACTAGAGCTTCCTTGTGTGATATCTACATCTGAGTCGTCACCTTCCCAATCAATAGTAAGTTCGTAATCCTTACCCCCTTGCTGAATGAAATCCCAATCATTATCATCGCCATCTAGCGCCACAGTCATAGCATGATCGGTATCCCCGGAAATATTAGTAAGAATATTGTTTCCTGCTCCATCCACATCATAATTCCAAGTTACATTCATTGATTCTATGTCAACATCGAATACATTAGTATTACCGGCTACTACTAAGTCAAAGTCCAAGCTTTCTGCAGCCTGAGAAGCTCCTATATCTAAATCCATATTGGTACTGCTTCCTGTAATAGCTACATCCATATCCATAGTGTCAGAAGAGCCTTGTGCTCCTATGTTCCAATTCCAGATATTACTATTTCCTGTAAATACCATATCTATATTACTACTATCAAGTATAGTAGGCCCAAATAACTGATTTGAGTTACCAATTTGATCAATATTAATAGTTAAAGTAGTACCTGTTACTACCCAATCAGAGGCACAAAGATTACTACTAATAGTACCACATAGTTTATTACCGTAACCAACTTGGTCAACTGTTAATTTAAAAGTATTTCCAGACTGTTGTATAGCAATTTCATTATCTGTAGCTGAAACCGCTCCCCAAGCCGTGGACGAAACTCCTAATGTCAAAACAACCAGCAGATAGCTTTTAATCAGTCTTTTCATCTGTTGTTTCCTCTGGGACAGGGTAGTTTATTTTCCAATACTCCCGCTCATCCCCTTGTTCGATTAGTGCTAGTACTGCTGCTTCTATACACGCTCGAACCGAATAAGTATTACTTTCATTCTGCGTAATACCATCTTCAATCTCAATTAATTGAGTATCCATATCTATAAACTTAAATACATCATATCCTAATGCTGTACTTAAAACTGTTTTGGATGTCTGAACATTTAAGAGTATTTCACCTGTAAGAGTACTTACAGCTCTTAAGGAAACAATTACTACGTCTCTTCTATATTGTGTTTGTCCTCCAATTCCTAGTGATCGAGCACCTCTGCCCCCTGTTTCAACATTGGAATCATATCCAATTATCCCGCCTTCTAGTATCATACCTGCGAATAGTAAAGGATTTAGCTGAGAAGGCTCTTTAAAATCCCTGCGTGTAGAAGTGACGATCTGACGCTCTCTAACTAAATGATCTATCCCTATACGCTCTACTACTCTAAACCAAGTTCCATTCCCTGCTGCTTTAAGTGCGTCAATTAGGAGGGAAGCTCCACCTTGTGTCACTGAAGAACTGAAATCTGCAATCCCATCTCTTCGTTTTCTCTGTCCTGTTAAATCTGCAAACGAATAAACAGCTACAACTGGCATCGTTTCTGCAGGAGGCAGTTCCATTAACCGTTCAAAAGTAGGAAGAGTTACTTGCTGAGGATCTTCTCTACACTCTACTAACTTGCTATTACAGTCTTTAGTATATGGTATAGGAAGACTTGAGCACCCAGCTAAAAACAACAGTAATATTAAAAAACGCACTAGAAACCTCCTGTACCTAGTGGTAACGTAATAACTGTTTCACTACCCTCCGAATCGACTATGGTTAAAATTATAATATCTTCACCTGCAACACAAGCATCCATGCCCTCACTACAAGTTGTTTTAAGATAACTAACAACATTACCTTCTAAAACAAAAGATCCAAATGCGTTTTCCATGTTATCTTCGTCAAACATATTATCTACTAACTGTTTAGATATTTGAGCAAAAATCCTGCTCTCTAAATTACGAAGAAATCTAGCGATAGTAGTATTATCCGCTTCTCTTTCTAAGGCGCGGAGATCTGACTCTATCTTCTCTTTTATAGCATCTCTACGAGCTGTTTCTTGTGAGTCGATAGTTAAATAATGTGCACTAGTACCAATCCCTGAAAAACTAGGGTTCTTGAAAGTCTGAACTAGCTCGTCCGCCGTCGCGGACAGTCCTATCAGAATCAACACGATCTTTATAACGTTGTTCATATTCTAATACCACATTTACTTTCTGCTGTAACCTTACAAGATCATTATCCAGCATCCTTATTTGATCTATTAGTCCGATTAATACGGTGTTAGCCTCACTTAACTTCACTTTTATTTCAGTAGTGACAAACTTCCAAATATAATAGATAAAATATCCCATTCCAACAGCCATAACTATAGGAAATCCAAATTCATTTATTGCATTAGTCACGTCTAGCATCTACTTTCCCATCGGCTCTAGCTATTCTCTCAACATCTGGATTTACTTTAAGGGCGTGACTAATAAGAGTATCAATTCTTATAAGATCATTATTCATAGTCTTGACTCTATTCTCAAGTGCCATAATAATGCCATGCATACCAGAAACCTGCCCTGTTACGGACTCTAAAATATATTTAAGGGTTAGAAAAATGAAAAAGCCCATAATAAGGGCTCCAGCAATCGGTGCACCAACATCTGCTATTAAAGAAAATGCATCCATCTACATCACCTTTGAAATTGTTAACCCAAAATGGTTATTACGTGCTACAACCGCTAACTTTATGGGAATTAATGCCATATAAAGCCTACGCCTGAATTTACTATCTGGAGGAGTATCCCCTAATAGTAAGTATAAACTTAATGTAGTTAACGCTTGCATAGCAACTACCTTACCAGTAGAAGGACGGTTTCCATAAAGAGGATTTGCTTCTTTATACCTCCAGGTTCCGTTTTCCCTCTTTTGTTTTAAGCCCCAAGTAGTTTGTTGTACATCTATAGCTTGAAGGGCTACGAAGGAAGTAAATGCCAATTTCTCTGACTTACTCCAGTCTTTAAAATGTCTAAACTCTTCTCCAGCATAATTCCCGTCTAAGAACCCACCTATACATAGTAATACTGCTAAAGCTATTAAATGTTTCATTCACTTTTAAGTAGTTTCTCCATCAGAGCGCCATAGTTTCCTTGCCCAAATGGCACCTCTGAGTTAATTAGTACATTATTTTGAGTTTTAATAGCAGCACCTCCAGATGCTTTTTCTAGCTCTGCTTGCGCTTTTATTTCATCCATTCGCATCTTATGCGCCATTTGCAGTAAATCAGCAAGGTCTTTACTAGAATACATCTCTGTCTCTTCTGCTTCCTCTAGTTTCCTGTCAATTAAATCATCAAGAACTGAGGCAAGTTTAGACCTATTCCGGTAGCCGGAGTCTAGGTACACAGAGTCAATGTATTTCTTAACCTCTCGCTTATTCAGGTAATCGACTACGATGTCCTTAGGGACATCCAGATCCTCGCTGACCGAGGAAATATCTCCTTTCTCCAAATAGGCATTGGCGATTTCTATACTTTCTGGACTGATTCGGGTTGTTAGTTCTTTACTCATAGGTGATATTATACCAAAAAGACCTATGTAAGTCAAGAGAATTTTTTGTGTTGGTGATTTGAGCTATATGATAGTAGTGCTCGACATATTGTGAATGAAATCGGACGGAAGATATGAGAAACTTATTCGTCACTTCCGCCCCGATTTTTAAAAAAATCAAGAAATCTCAAAAATCTAAGAATAGATTTCTAGGAAAGACTATGTATACCCAGTATTATACATATAGAGGCAATAACACCAATCATTAACTTAAAGAAATCTCTTGCTACTATAGGAAATACTCCTTTAAACTTTACCTTATCAGAGAAAGTAGCATGCGCTAACTCTCTTCCAGATAAAAGTCCTATAAATACCCAAGTTGTTGACATTGGTATGTTATTATACTCTTTAAAAACGAATAATATTGCTAAATACACTAAGTCAATAAGTGTGGCACTTCGTACATAGCGAGTATTCTGCTTTGATAGTACAATTTGTTGAATTTTGCCTCCTTGCTCATAGAACATCCAGCCCAAGCCCGACACAAATAACGCAGATATCCCAACCATTACTATCCAAGGTATTTCACGAGGAAGAAAAACTGCCATATTAGCCATGTCATGCGATAACCAGGTCCACCATAAGAAGCCAGTAACTATCCACTGAGCCGTTCGCCAAAAAGCTTTTTGATTTTCGGGCACTTTCTTAGTTTCGTCGAAGTACTTAGTAACCCCGCACCATATAATATATGCGGCTACGGCCGCAATCGCATAGCCCGCGACACTTTTAAGTAGCATCTTCTCTAGTACAAAGGTACTTGCGAAAGCACTAAGCACTAGGAAGGAGGTTGATACTGGAACACCAAATCTAGTAAGTAGTAATAGTATACCAGGGGCTAAAGCATGGTACCATTGGACTTCTTGGAAGGGAATTCTTGTTAATCTCCCGTAGGAAATATCACCTCCATAGGTAATCCAGCCATACCAAATGGCCCATAGTAGAACAGCAGATGCTGCACCCCACATTACTTTCCAATCAAAGCGCTCTTTATTTGACGCTATCCAAGTTCCTAGCGTTTGTACTGAATCGTTCGCGATTACAGCATAAGAAGCTAGAAAGAAACCTACTGCCATCCATATTAATTCCATGTATACCTCACTTCTGTTTCTAGTTTATGGTCTAAGTCTTTTGTCTTTGAGCCTTCCCACTTTCCTTTGACTGTGAAAGAGCCTTTTTTAAGTTTGTACCCTACTTCTGAAGAGTATCCTCCTGTTCTAGGGCCTGCCTCAAAATAAAAATTTTTCTTAGTCTTGTAGCCCACTCTAAAATGGTGGACGTCTTTCCTAAAAGTAGTATCTTTATATTTGATTTCGTTTTTATATTCTACGTATGGAGAGGCAAAAGTAACAGGTGTTAGTATTAATAGTCCTAAAATAATTATTATCCTCATTTAAATCCTTAAATAAACTTGAAATTCTCATTAATTTCATACATATTATAACATATTTTTATGACAGATTTATGACATAATATGAATAATTTCATACGTAAATCTTTTGATCTCATTCCAAAATGCTCCAAGTTGCGCGTGTTGGTGGGCCTGCGCGAGCGGGCGACCGCAAGGTCTAATAACCGCCCCCGTTATTATATTAATGTCAAAGCTAACAAGAATATACTAGCTAACAAGCAAGCCAAGCTAACAAGCAGGTCCCTCATACTACAACCCTCCGAGGATTACAATCCAGCATACGAAGACTACAAGGATACAGCCTATGCTGCAATAATTACAGATTCGTTCCTGTTTTTCTGAAAGCATTATTCGCCTCCCGTGTAAGAAATGACCGCGTTAGAAATGAAGACGATCCAGCTGCAGCCTACGACGGCACCCGCAGAATAGATTAACAATTCAGGCATTTTAATACCACCGAAAGCACCCGCCGCTGCAATGAAGACTACAAAGCTAGCCATTGCGAAGACGAAGAAGGTTAAGCGAATTATTTTATAGAAGAGATTCATGTTTGTGTTTCCTTATTGATTGAGACTATTATGCCGGAAAAATGTTAGCTTGTCAAGACTTTTTTTCACTCGGGGCCCATGTCCGACATCTGCTACTACTGGGCTAAAATATACAAAATCATAATCATTCCTCGGATGAGAGATTCAGCGGTGGCTCTTAACCCTAGCCTTTCGGCTCCAGAGAATCATCTCAATTCAATATAGGTATTATAAGGGAAAAAGGTACCGTTGTCTAGCATTATTATATACCGTGTTTTCATAAGCAACCTCCCTCTTATAACCTCCGCCGCGCCGACGGACCACTGTATGTATATACAGGTGGGACATGACCGGTTCCGCCGCCGCGCGAATGAGAATCATTCTCATTTAGGCGGTTATAAGCGCGCCCCTGCTTATGAAAACACGGTATAAAAAACACTGGTATATAGGCGTCCGATATGGTAAGATGTTCGTTATCTTAACTAAGGAGGTATTTATGCCTAAGAGAAAACTCGCGCGCGTTGTGCGCCTCGATACGACAACGATGGTTGTCATGCAGCGCTGGGTATGGCGCGCATACCTAACATATAGCGTTATCGCTGATGTTGTGCTGGTGTGCGGAATCGCTTATGTCATTTGGGCATAAGCGTGTCCCTGCTTATGAAAACACGGTATAAAAAAAGCGCAATTATTTCCCCTATTTGGGGTCTGATGTGTTATACTGTACACTGATTTAACGAAAGCTCAACAACTACCTAGGAGGTACTATGAAAACGAGCGTAAACTATACTCCAGAAATGGAGCGAGCGATAACAGAGGCCAGCCCTCTCGACATCGCAAAGGCTAAAATTCTAGCTGCAAAGCTAGAGCGTAAGCCTCGGTCTGTGATCGCGAAAGCGATCTCAATGGGTCTGCCCTACAATGCAGCCAAGCCTGTACGCAAAGACGGCTCCCCCGTCGTGCGTAAGGCGGAACTTGTTAGCGCAATCGAGAAATCCCTCGATAGCGGTGCGGGTTCTTTGGTTGGCTTGGAAAAGGCAACACGATCCGCTCTCGATACGCTTCTCTCAGAGATAGCGTAACGATGGCAGGTCTGGCTGGCTGGGTTGGGATGATTATGCTGCAAGGCAATAACGTCCCCACCTTGTTAGCCAGCCTTAGCGGGTCGGCTCATCTGCCACCACTTTCTTTAACATCGCTAACATGGTGTGGACTTCTACTTTATTTGTGGAATGCCATACACACAGGAAACCGCCTGTATATTGTCGGTAATGTTATTGGTTTAACTCTTAACTCGATTATGGTCGGGTTAATCATCAGCTCATAGGGAGAAAAACTATGAAAACCTGGAAATCCAGAAAAGGCGAAATCACCTCGAAATCGCGCCCCGTCAAATCAGATGGGGAATACTCCGAGGATCGCGCGTATAACTACCTGTGGGAACTAACAAATCTCGGTGATTATGTGCCAGCGTTTGCAGGAATGCGAATATTCAAAGACGGCTTTGCCCGTTACACTTACTCCAATGGTTGGAATGGTGTTGAATCTCGCGTTAAGCAAACTCTCCGCGATATGGAAAAAACCTTGCACCTCGACCACGGGGTTCTAAAAGGTCGTATCCATTGGGCGAAGGTTGGAACCTTCGACGAAACGTTATCGGCGGAGCAATTTTTCCACGAGAAGAATTTCCCTTCGCGAATCGCTGGCCTATTCTACGATCATTCTCGAAATGACGAAGGTAAAAAAGGCCGCGCTGTTGGTGGCGTGTCAGAATTCTATAACATGCCTGAAACTAAAGCGAAGGCACGTTTTGCTAATTCTTGGCGTGGATCAAATCTTGCGAAAGGTTTAGATATCGTCGAATACAAACGAGCGAACGGCATTCACGGATGCCCGACGCCTGACCTACCTAACTATGAGGAGGATTTGTAATGCTTACGCTATCCATACCTCGCCCTAAACGACGGCAGTTAATGCCGTCGATATACGCGGCGGGTAAAACGTGGCACGCTGCCATCTTTCGACAGCTACGCGATTTGTTAGGCTATAACATAATCGCGCGGTGGATTTACCTTGATCCTGACAGCGATTTTGTCGCTAACGAAAAAGGTAAACTTTGGGCGCAATGCTTAGAGGATGCAACGACCGCAGATATTACAATCGTGTATTGCGGGAATCCTAACGAGGAGCAGCGCGGCGCATTGGTCGAAATCGGCCACGCTCTAGCAGCGGGGAAATTTGTCTATCTGATAAATTCCTGCAAGACCTTTGAAGCTAACGATGGCTCGGACGTTGCGTTTACGCATCACCCGCGCTTTGTTAGAATCAAAACCGAGAAATCGGTAGCGGCTAGAATTGGCTACAGGTTAGCCATTCGAGATTGGCAGCAACGCCAAGCGAGCGAAGGGCTAGGAGCTAAAGCGGGCTAGATGTTAGGAGCGGCTCGGCCAGATGAGAATGATTCTCATTTGGCGCGGCCCGAACCGGTTCGATCAGGTACTGTATATTCATACAGGTCCGAACCGGTTCGAAGGGCCGTAATGCGTCTCATTCGCATTTGCGAATCTTTCGCAATTAGAAGACGCGCTCTGCGCCTATCCGAGTAGTAGTACTATGATGATATATTTTCGTGCCCCGGCTAGCACGAGTAGGGGCTCGATGTCAAGTCTTTTTTTCGACTTTGCCGAATTTAATGCTGCCCTGCTTGCTTATAGTAGTAGTTAAATGGCTTGCTGCGCCGATTGAGTAGTAGTACTATTATAAAGTGGGGCGTTTGCGCCGATCCGAGTAGTAGTATTATTATGAAGTGGCAAAATCGCGCCGATTCTACCACAATTCGGGCAAAAAGTCAAGAAAAATTTTCTAAATTGCCAAAATTACAGGAAATTAGTGGTCTTTTTGCGCGAATTCGCCCAAATTTGGACATTTTGGGGGAAATTTGGGGATTTTGAGGCCGCGTCCGCCCCGCGAGATTAAATTTGCGTTTGGTGTCCTTTTTTTCTCAAAAACTCTTGACAACGACCCCAACCTGTGAGATAATATTCACACTTAAAACTTAACCAAAATATGAGGGATTTTTATGACTGAGCAGCAAAAAATTCAGGAATTAGAAGCTAAGCTGGCTGCATTACAAAGCCAGCAACGAGAACCTGTGGAAAAGCCTGCTATGTATATTAAATTTGGCAACAAACGCAATGTAGTAGTAGGGGGTAAGGCTCTAAAGCAACGATTTCCTGTAACCCTGTATGCACCTAGCTGGCTTGCCCTTCTAGACCATGCAGATGAGATTAAGCAGTTCATCGAGGATAATCGTGACGAGTTATCTTGGGAAAGAGACTAACTAATGACGAAGCATCAAATGGATCAGTTCAACAGGACGGGCTATATGCCCGCTGTTGAGCACCCTAAACTACCAAGGAAAAGTAGACTAGAATTGTGGTTAGACTTCCATAACCACGAGATGGAACTTATCCGTACAATAGTACCTTTTGCAGTTCTAATATTACAGGTATGTATATTGATTAAGGTACTGTAAAATAGTTCTTGACTTTTATCTTGGTTTTTGGCATAATATACACAATGAAAATAAACAAAGAAATTACGGACGAGCAAATTGATTGGTCCATTACCTTGTGGGGTATGATGGGGGATGGATGCTCAATGCAAGAGGCACTCGGTTACATTTTGTTAATGGAGTGCCCAACGGAGATATACGCATGGCTGGTAAAAGAGGTAAGAAAAAGCAGGTACGCCGGAGAAATCCACTAGGCAAGTACGCGCATAGATTCAACCACTCACGGGTACATCGTGACAGAACGAAATATTGGAGGAAAGGTAGATGGCAAGAGCTAGAAAAATAAAGAGACGAGAAAAGCCCCCTGTAAGGGTAAGGCTGCTCGATGGTGTGGAAGTATTTCCCACTCTTTATACTGGACGAGCAAATGGTCAGCGTTTTAAGCTGATCGCTGGATATTGCGAAAAAGATGGAGAGATTGTGAAAAATTCGGTAGGTGAACCCGTGCCGTTTAAATCCATCGGCGAGCTTGTTTGGAAGTAGATGCAGAAAAATAGTTCTTGACTTCTACCTTAAATTCAAGGATAATATACAGTATTAGAGTTAATTAAGATGTTTAACAAAATTTTTCAACTATTCACTAGAAGGAGTGATAAAAGTATGGCTGCAGAAACAGCAAAAAACTATACGGAAGACATGGTTGAAACAATGGTATCTCAGTATACCAGTGCCCCTAATCGTGAAACGGTAGAGTTCTTAGCAAAGGAACTCGGCAAATCGGTTCGCAGCATCATCGCCAAGTTGTCTCGCGAAGGTGTCTATGTAGCCCAGCCCCGTACCACAAAAAATGGTGCCCCCATTGTCCGTAAAGCTGACGTAGTTGCGCAGATTGGCGCGAGTTTGGAAGGAGAGTTCCCCTCTCTAGTAAAAGCTAGCAAGTCTGATCTTGTGGAGTTACACGAAGCGATAGTATCTTTTCTAGGCAATTAACCCCCTAGATATGAGGCTTGGCGGAGCCAAGAAACAGAATCCGCCTACTTATTGATGCTCTTTGTTAAATAATAGCATCGACACTAGCTGCCAACACTATGATGATTAAATGCAGAGCGGCGCGAGAGAGTATCAATAAGTAGTACCACCACGAAAATTGTTATATATTACTAGGGGGTGGTACCACCTACGTTGGAAGTTATCGTATGAGTTTCCCTAAATAAGAGGGAGATAAAAGAGCTTGCCTCTCTCATTAGTAAAACTTCCCGTTTTCTGGTCACTATGCTGAAACCGCAGATATCCGAAAAACCAGACGTAATGTAAACAGCGAGAATGTTGCCCCGAAAGAGATTAGGGATACGGATCTCACCTGGCCCCTCGGAGCAGTGTTGATCGCATTGACGGGTAGAACATGATAGAGGGTCGCGGGACACTAGTAATCCGCATTTAACTATAAAGGAGAAGTGAGGAAACGATTGACGAATCTGATATAGCTGTCTAGGAAGAATGCGACGGTTTACCCCGTAAGCTACCCGAAAACCCTGATCGAGCTGGCACATATCTACTCACGTTTGCCTGGCGGTGGGCCTACAATACGCCGTCACTTAATAAGCATATTTTTTAAGTATTTTTATTAAGTGAGAAAGTGGAAATATTAGTACAACCTTGGTTTTTAGCAGCATGTATTGCTATAGCCTTAATAATTTTATGGGATACACCAGGAGGCGGAGGCCCAGACGGATACTCATGATAAAATATACAGTAACGGTTACAGAGCAGTTTGTGCGCGACAAGCGCATAGTTATACACGCTCAGAACGAAGGAGATTTACTCACTAGATTAGAAGATAGAGTAAATGGGGAACGTAGGAGGTTAGATGCCGATGAAGGAGAAATCTTGAATTACCTAATCGAAGATGAGCAAAGAGTTTTATAAGTATAGTTCCTCCTCATTACTATACTTACCTTAAGGGGTTGTTTCGACAACCCCTTTTTTATTTCTTGACATTTTATGTTAGTTGTAGTATAATATACAAAATGAAAAATCACCTGAAATTTTTAGAAGGATTATTGGATGCGATATGATGATGACGGAGTAGTTGATTTTCAACTATACAAGGAAGCCCGAGCTGCCGGAAGAAAACTTGCTGATGAGCGAGACGGTGGCGAAGGTGATATTGATAGTGAACTTGAATGGGCTAGTGCAGAACTAGCTAGAGTTCTTGACTCGCTAGAAGCACTAAGAGATGAAGTATTAGTTGCTGAAAGCTACAGAATGGAACTAATCGCCTATACGGCAGGTATGGAAATGGCGAAAAAAATCATTGAGGGGCAGCCTTTAGAGGATGCTGATTTTTGGAGTTGGCTTGACGAAAAACCCACTGATTCCGTACAGGAGGAAGAGCCTCAGTTGGAGATTGAGTTCAGCCCTGATTTCGAGATAAAAGAAGATGAGTAAAATTAAAAATTACATGATGGAAATTCATGAGTTTTTAGATAGACACTATAAGAGCTATCAAGATTTGGATAGGGTTATAAAAATGCTACAAGAGGAGTTTGATTTAGACACCTCTAGTGCTATAGCCCATATCCGTAGGTTCGATGAGGAAATGCAAACAGTACAGATAGAGCCATGAGAATAGAAACATTAAATGAAGCAGATATGAATTACCAGTTTTTCATATTACCGAGTATTAAAATTGACTGGATGGCAGGAATAAGAGTTGAAGTAGCTTTTTGGGCCTGGAGTGTAACTTGGGTTATCACGGAGACGTATGATAAATGATCAATTACACTCCAGAGCAAGTTGTTTGGATGTCAAACCTCTACAAGCAGACGCCTACGCGTCAAACAGTAGAAGACATTGCGAACATACTAGAGAAATCAACTAAAAGCGTAATTGGAAAGCTTGCCCGCGAAGGAATCTACCAAAAAGCCGAGTACACATCTAAGACTGGCGAAAAACCCATAACAAAAGTACAGATAGTAGAGCGTCTAGCAGATATGCTCACCTTGGAAGTAGACCAATTAGACGGACTTGAAAAAGCTCCAAAAGGAGTATTAAAACTATTATATGATGAATTAAGAGTAGCGGAGAATAGCTAATGAGAACATTTGTGATTGCGATAGAAGTGACTCTGACCGATATGGAGGCGTTCGATCCTGAGAAATGGATTAAGCGCTCTCTAGGTTCAGTAAATATGCGTAAGGTTAAAAATATTTCAGCGCAACCCGTTAAGACTAGACCAGGTGAGGAGGGCCACTGGGACGATGAAAAGGTATGAGAAATTCGAGATAATTATTGGTACTAATGATGATGAGTTTGACTTCTCGGACCCATCTCGCTTTGATTGGTCTTGGGAGATTGAATCGATCCTCCCTAAGGAATGCAAACTTTTGGAAATTGGTCGTAAAGTCGTGGAAGAAGAGAAGTGGATGGATGATTTAATGGACATTAAAAGTGGTAAAAAGGTGACTTACAGTGGGTATGAAGGCCCATAAAAAAATTTTGGTTTTGGCAATTTATTTAGGTTATAAAAGTCGCAAGGGTGCGAGTAGTCAGATAACGGAGTTGTTATGAATTATTTAACAGTTAATTACAGAGAATTTATAACAGTGTCGTTATTTAGTGGGTTATTGATAAATCATAAGTTAATTAATGAACTATGTGATAACGTAGAACGCATCTTCCTAACGGAAGCTGCTCTCTACAATCACACAGCGCTTCGCGATTACTTAACAATGATTTATCCGCTTACTATATCGACTGCAGTAACTAACAGTATATGAACAATATTATACCATACATTTCAACATATGTAAAGCACCATTTTTCCCTAGGGGTATTTAATCACTCGTTACAGAAGTGCTGCAGAAACGAAAATAAGTTTTCTTTTTGGCTAGGAATAACATGACAGAACTTGAAACAATCCAGTTTTTTGAGATCCTTGAGTCGGTAAATAAAGACCTAGGTCACCTCTCGCTGTATAGTAAGGATTTTAATAGAGTGCGTACAGCGGCGGAAAATGCTGCTATGACTGGAAATCGCTACCAGTATAATAATATAGTAGAACGCATACACTACCTTTGTATCAAGATATCTCAAGATTTAGCCGCGCAAGAATCATTGCTACGTGACCCTAGACAGTACAATACTGGGGAAGCGGTAGATAGAGGAGATTATACATGAATTGGGAGTGCTTAACTTGTTCATACATCTACAATGAACGGTGGGGCGATTTATTACGTCACATACCTAAACAAACTTCTTTTGAAGCAGTAAGGTGTGACTGGACTTGCCCCCAGTGTGGAGCTAGTAAACAAGAGTTTATGCCAGAAGTAACAGCTAAAGCATTGAAGCACAGACATGATTGAAGAGAGATTATTGGAAGAAATACTAAACGGAAGAAGATCAGTACTAGAATTATCAGATGAAAACTGTCGTAAAGTATTACTTCTATTAGTTAAGAGGGTTAAAAGACAGAAATGAGTTGCACTAATAGAGTAGAACAAGTAGTTCCCACTAAGTATGATTATAAAGTAATAGAAATGCGGTGTGGGAGCACGGGTATAAACGGGGAGGGGCTGTACTGCGAAGACTGCCTCGCTAAGAACCACGGACGACCATGGTATATTTGTCGCCACGGCAAGGACGTTAGCGAATATATGTGTGGTCTATGCGAGATGGAATCATGAAAATAGAAATATATGGAAGACCTGCGTGTGCCTACTGTGAGGCTGCTAAAGATATTTGCGATAGAGCAGGTCTTGAGTATTTGTATTATGAGCTAGACAAAGACTATGTTATCGAACACTTATTTGAGAGAGTAACGTTT
>VTLG01011146.1_pt1 | contig 34422 bp, 51 predicted proteins | sample 4694571 | NCBI WGS metagenome assembly VTLG01 (sample SAMN12604809, study PRJNA352737) | marine metagenome | biome: ENVO:00000447; feature: ENVO:00000209|ENVO:00000569|ENVO:01000036; material: ENVO:00002151; isolation source: viral sequences binned using virsorter ...
TTACTTAAAAAATCATCTAAATAGCTTTCATATTGCATATTTGACATTGCATCAATATCTCCTTGAGATACGTTAGCAAATTGACTTCCCATGCCGGGTATACTTCCACCTGCCCCCAAATATGCTTTTCCTGCTCCCAAAGCTATATTGGTTAAAGCCCCGAACCTATCATACCCACCTATTTGTGCTATTTGAGAATCTGTCTGGCGTTTTCTATCATCTATCCCTAATCTATATTTTTCCAACTCATCTTCTGCTTGGCGTTTTGCTTTTTGATTTGCAAATGCCATTGAACGAGCTTGTTCTGCTACGCTTCTGAGTACATCTTTATCAACCTTACGCCTAAGCTCCTGTGCAACTATAGAATTTTCAAGTCCTTGTTGTATTGCTTGTCCTGTTGCACGTTGTCTACCAAGCTGACCTTGCTGTCTGATAGTTTGAATTGCCTGTTGTCCCATTTGGTTTATAAGTGGGTCTCCGCCTTTTATTATATCTTGTCTACGTTTTTCATAGGCTCTTTCTGCTGGAGTTACCTCAGAAAGTTTTCTCAATCCGGCTATTTGGCTTTTTCGTGCTCGCTCCCCTCCAATAGCCTTAGATATCCCTCCGACTATAGAGGCTCCAGCCATAATTAAAGGTAATGCCATTATATTTCTCCCCTAATTGTGTGAATGAGCTCCCTGTCTGCATCCTCATTCCTTATATTTTCTATGCTATTATTCCAAAGTTGCAAATATCTTAAATGCATATCTGGAGAATCTTTTGCAGAAGACATTGCTATTGCATAATCACACAAATCCCTGTGATATATCTCTGAAATGATTGGAGACGGGTTATCTGATGAATCCTGTATCCCATTAGCTGTAGCATAGTAGCTTAATAAAATTTCTCCAGAAGATGGAGCTGAGTCTAAATAAAACCCTCCATTTCGGATAAAATATGCACTAGGAGTGCCAGTCATAACAGTATTGTCATTCTCAAAAGATATATCATGCTCTCCAACAGCACTCAATTTATTCCCATCATGTAACACTTGTATGATTTGTTTATAGTTATTAGGCAATCCATACGAAGCTGAACCATCACACGTATATGTTCTTGTATCCTCATACATATTACATTTACGAGTCATCTCTAACTCTGCTTCTTTTAATAGTTCGATAATCATTTGTTTACGTTCATCAACGAATAACAAACATCTATCTGCTAGTTTATCAAATGTCATTTAAGCATTCTCCAATGTTTTAACTCGTGACTTTAATAAGTCAACTTCTCGCCTCAACTCATCTACGAGTTTTTGTAATCTTATTATACCTTTGCCAACAACCTTGTCATCTGGTTTAATTCCAATCTTACTCAAATTCTACCTCAATGCGTCTAATTTCAACATCGCTAGTTGATGCTGAAGTTGATAATTCAATTTTGTAGCTTCTACATCTAACGCTTGGTTTGCATTTATACCAATCAGCCCCAGTAGTATCTGATGGAATTGTTATAGTTTTAACTGCAGTTGAATCGTCACCATCTATATAAATCTTTGCAGTTATATCATCACCAGATTTGTATTTGAGGTTTAACCTTCTTAATACACCACTTCTATCTAAATCAGTATTAGATATCCACCCGGTTGTACGTTTAAATGAAGTTGACTCAGATTTAGTATCATCGTGAGGTTTAATCTTATTTGTAGCTGTATCAAATGCATATAGGCTTAGATTTTCATCTACTGTAAAAATATCCATATCACCAGAGCCAGTTGTAACCTTAGTCCATCTTTCTTCTGGGAATTGTGATAAATCTAAACTGTAGATTGTAGGCCCATCTGCTCCAAATCGACATAGCAATCGATTCTTTTTGGCATCATAAAATGTACGAGCTGAAGATGTTACTGCACTCTGATAATCATCTTTAATTGAGGCAGTCACTGGTGTAGCTTTAAAATTGACATCTAAATAATAGAGGTGGTCCATACCGGCGAAAAACAAACCACTTTCCCAAGCTGTTATACTATTCTCACTTAAACACCCGATATTTTCTTCTGATTCACTTAGTGACCATGCAGTAGGTTCAGTAGATGGAATTGAAAGTCTAAATATACCATTCTCCATCAATACTGCTAAATCACCCATAAGGGATTCTATTCCTACAATTTTTCCACCTTGAGCATCAGTAAGTTGAATGTAATTTGATATTGGGATTACATCTGGCTGATTAAGCTCAGAAAACATAACCCAATTATCGTGGTCTTCAGTATCATCGCCATCAGTAATCCGAACATCAGCCACATAGTTGCGACCGTTTATATATTTAGAGTGTCTATGTTTAACATCTAGGCTTGTTTCGCCAGTTGGATGCTCAACCCCATCAACACCTTGGTCTACGTAAAATAGTCGCTGATTGTTGCTATCTTTCATCCATAAATAATCTGGAGATATAATTAAATTTGTTCCAGACGCAGTATCGTTATAAGGGAAATCATTCTCAGTAGAAACTTGGATTGCCTTCTGTGAGTTTTTTAATATAAAGCCACGCTCATCTGTTAATTCACCACCAGCTCCACGTTGATATAATTGACCTCTGTGTGAATTGTTAGAGCCTAAATTAAGTGATGGAGATAATATAACATCCCTACCACCAGATGCATCATCACCGTCAACTGCAAATTTTCCAACAGTAAGCTGGTCAATATGAAAGGCAGTAGTTGTGTTTGTAATTCTAAATGCTACAGATAATTTATCATGGGACCCTCCAGTAGTAATCTTAGCTGAAAGTTTTTCCCAACCAGATTTTCCATTTCCCATTGTATACGTAGAAGATGTCTTATTTGAGTTTGTAATTGTATTATATACTGAAGTAGGGCTAACTAAATTACCGGATGCTGTTGATGATGTCCCAACGCCTACTTGTAAGCCAATATCACCAGCTTCTACAGACTGGTCTGGGTCTGGGGCTATCCATGCTTCAATATAATATGTAGTTGACGGGCTTACTGTATATACTGGGGCGTATAACAGTGCATCTAAAGTTCCAGAAGAAGCAAACCCTAGATAAAGTACATTGCTCCCAATTAAGGCTTTTTCATCTGGTTCAGATGGATTAAATACTTGACAAGTACTCCCATCAATAGTAAAGTTAGTTGCAGTCCACCCAGAGTCACTTAAATCAGTGTCTGATTCAAAAGTTCCCTCTCCATTGGCAGTATGTAAATTAGAATCAATTACAGTAAAGCTATCATTCCAACATCTGTCGTCAGTAGTAGCAGTTCCACCATCATATGCAGTTGAACCCCAAGTCTCACTTAAATTATGAATAGTACCCGAAACATGTGTACCCAATGTTTTTTTAAAGCCATTTATTAAAGCAATTTTACCACTAAGACTGGAGGATGTCCCTTCTAAATATACACCACCATTTACACTGCCAGTGCTATAAAGGCAATCTGTAACTTTAATAATATTTCCATCATTGGACTTTGTTGATGTTGCTAAAACTTTATTAAATGGTCCAGCAAAAGCTGTTGACCTATATAGATTTAATCCAGTAATTCTTTTATTCCAATTAGCTAGCGATGCACCAGCATCAAATTCTAACTGCAATGTTGGGATTACTGTCCCGCTACCTCCCAGCGTATCATCAATAGGAGCACTAATTGGGCTTTCTTGGTTTCCATCAAATACCAATGAATATCTGTAATAATAATCTGTTGTACTTAGGTTTACTCCAGTCCCCATCAATACAGAGGATTCTTTCAACCAATTATGGTTTGTTATTACATAATTATTGGCAGTTAAATGGTCAGCGATTATATCTCTAGGACGAGCAATATCTGAATAAAATGCTGGTGTGCCTTCCTCACCACTCCAAAAGAAATCACGGTCAATATATTGATATATACGTGCATCATCAGTAAGCCCACAAGGAAAACGCAACTGAGTATTGTAGTTGACTAACTTAACAACCTCAGTATCGTCAGTAATTGCAGGGGTAAATGATATTTCTGTCCACGATGTGAGATTTGTTGAATACCAAACATTGTCAGAACTATCAATTCCAATCCAGTAATAGTTTCCAGCAATATTTGGATTGTACCAGCGAGTTATACTTACAAGCGATTTACCAGTTGATATTTCAGCACCAGAACCTTTGCGTTTATATATTAATCCCGGCTTATCAAACTCAGCATTTACAAGTTCAGTACACGCATTGATTGAAACTTCTTCAGCATCGACTTGAGTGACCAGCCCACCATTTAAAGGTATCTGCTGTATCACTATCTACCTTTCGTACCAATGCCTTCTGGCTTCTCTACTTGATACCTATCATTTAGAGTTTTAACCATATTTATAGCACTTGTATAAGCACTATTAGCTCTATCAGATTTAGCATCCATTCGCCATAACTGAGCCTCAGCAAAATCTAAAACCAATTCGTGTAAAGCTGGGTTAAGTGGAGATGTACTTCCCATCCCACCAGTACCGCTACTAGTATCGGTGTGAACATAGTCATCTGGAACTTTTAGATACCAAATATCTATATTTCCAACTGAAGTTGGCTTAACATAAATTGTTGAGTTCCAAATATATGCCACTGGGTTTTGTGCTGAACCAGAGAGATAACTATTCTCTAATCTTTTAACATCACTTGGCTCAATCATTGTGCACCATAGGTCGTTAGTTTCGTCATATATGCCAACAATTCCACCTCTTACTGGGTCTATTCCAGCTGATGAAAATGAAACCGAACCACTAGTTAGTGCTTGGTCATTTTTAATCGTTTGGAGTTCAGTCAAATACCCATTGTCAATCATATTTACAACTGACTTCTGTGCAATATTAACTGCATCCATTTTTGCTTGGCTTGTGAATACGCTTTGTGCTGGGTCTTCTAATCTGAGACCTAGGTTAGCGTTAAAATCATTTCCCGTCATTTTTACCTTCCTCTAATTGGTCTAGGACCTCTAAAGCCCCTTGTGCCTTAACCAACATAGTTTGGTATTGGCTGATTTGTAGTTGTAAGTTTTCTTTAGCCTCAGCTACAGTTAGCTTTTTTGGCTCTTCAGTTTTAGTAGTTTTATTTGCTACTTTTTTCATCTTTTCTCCTTATGCGTTTTCTAACGCTGTTACTTTTGCTGATAATTCTTGGATTGCTTTTACTAGTACAGAAACTAATTTCCCATATTCCATAGAATAAAATGAACTTGACTCATCCACATCTTTTACCATTTCTGGAATTACAGACTTTACATCTTGAGCCATAAACCCAATCATTTTTCTCTTATTACCTTCTAAGACAACATTTCCAGATTCATCAAAATATCCAGATTCTTTATCAAACCTTTTAGGCTGTAATTGTAGAATTTCAGCAAGTCCGTATGGGATATCTTCAACACTTGATTTTAATCTACTATCAGAGAATGTAGTATTTGAAGAATCTGAATGCAGGTCTCCATCTGAATCAAATATAAATCTTGTAGTTGCGTTATTTCTAATTATAAGTATATTTTTATCAGCAGACATATTGCCAACAGTAGCAGAACTCTTTGTTGCCCCATTAATAAGCACTGCTCCTCCAGCAGATGTATCCCTGTCACCTGTTTCTTGACTAACATACCCACTAAGTCTAATACCAGTGTTGGTCCCAGTTTCTGCTAAGCCAGTTATAAAGAGGCCTCCTTGAGCACCACCCATTTTCTTAAATCTTCCAAAGGTATCTGTTTCTTCAATGTCAGTCATTCCATGGGCTACATCAGATGATTTGAAGCTCAAAACCATATCATCAGCACTACCTTGGTTTATTGTTAAGCACCCATCTGGAGCTGTGTCCCCAATGCCAATCTTCCCGCCGTCAAGCATTGTTAGTACAGGATTAGTCTCATCTGAATTATTGTCAACAGATAAAAAATTAAGATACTGCCCAGTAGTATGTCCTTGCTGTGAAATCTTCCAACCATCTCCATTCCCATCTACCATAAGCATCGATGTCCCACGACCACCACTAGTAAGACTATTTTCAATTTTAATACCTTCATATGCAGTAGCAGATTTAAGATGGAGTATGTTGTCTGGAGATGATTCCCCAATACCTACCTTTGTTGTGGTTAAATAAAGTGGACTAGCTGTACCATCACCATCCGCTACATTTCGTGCTGTAGATGCATCTATTCCACCATCTACACTTAATATGTCTAAAACCCCAGTAGCTAGAGTCTTGTCTTGTAAAGCCATTTTTTACTCCTATGTTATGTCTGTACACACTAAATCAAGTGTGACTGAATGTGTACCAGCAGACAATGTTGGTACGGTTACTTTATAATAATCTATTTCTGAGAAGAGCCCTTTGTCACCTTCTCCACCAGATGCAGTATTCTTCCATGTAATACCATCTAGCTCAGAAAACTTTTTCCCACCTAATACTAAAAATCCACTAGCAAATGCTGTAGAGCTACCAGCCATATTATAAGCAGTTAAGGTTGCTCCAGCTGGACTTCCAGACCCAACTTTTATAGTAGGTGTAATCATTGTGTTGGGATTATGTAATTCTTTTAATCTAAATGTAAAATCTGGAGTTGAATCATCGCTGAAATCAATCTCAGTTATATCTGTAAAATGAAACTCCACTGGGTCAAGGTCAACCACCACGCTGTGTGTAAATGTTTGTGTTGTATCATCCTCATCATCCACATCTAAAACAACACTTTGTGAACCGTGATTAATAAGTGCTAATTCTCCACCGGCAAACCAGATAACTCTATATCTTTTAAGTGAATTAGATAAATTTGTTAAATCCAGTGTACTTTTAGTAACACCACCATATTTAATCTTGGCTTGTGGATATGGTGAACCAGAAACCCAATCCTTGCCACGTGCATCAAATTCAACGACTATGTTTCCATTTCGCTTATCGCAAGACATAACCACATTCTCAACTTCAACTGAGCCAGTGGTTGTATATGTAAAACTTTTTGTAAATGTCATTTATTTCCTTCCCAATAAGGGAGCCCCGAAGAGCTCCCTTAAAAGTTTACGAGGTCTCTAATTAGTAACCAGTTGGTCCACCAACAATTAAGCCTTGCATACGTGGGTTAGTACAAACTAACTGACCCATCCAGAAAATTCTGGCTTGGATACCATCTTTAGCTTCTAACTGTTTAAAGTCTTCAAACGCAAAGTTACGTTTTGAGTGAACTTTAAAGTCAAGATACTTAGTATTCAAGAAATACATATGCCCAGCTGGACAGTGTGAATCAACTACAACTGATGCACCTTTAAATCGTAATGATTGGAATCCAGCATCACCTAAAGTGGCATCACCATCAAAACGCTTATTGCCTTGCAATGAAGACTCATAAGCATCATAGATAACTTGAGTTGTCACTATTAAGTCTGGTTGGTCATTATCGATTGAGCACGCACCATACATTTGAGTCATTTTCTTAACACCATCAGCTACACCGTTAGTAGTAGATGTCCACTCAGTGAATGTTGGAGCTACATTATTAGCACCATCAGCAAGCATTGTTGAGAATGTACCAATTTGTGCATCCCACCAATGTTGAGAATCTGAGTTAATACCACCTAAAGAACGGTCATAACCGCATACAGTATTATCAACGTTACCCGGAGCGTGAAACAATGAGCTGTCAGTTGGAGTATCCATAAGGTCTGTTACAGCAGTATAGTCTCCACTAGCAACAGTTCCAGCACCATTAAGAGAAGTAATTCCTTGAGATACTGCTCCAGCATTAAATAGCCCATCACCAATAAGGTCTTTAAATGTCTTTTCAGCATTAGACATTCTTGCTTTAAGCACAGACAGAACTTGAGAAGAACCGCCATTTACGAATTGCTCTTCACCAGATAAAACTATAGAGTTATATCCTGTTGCCCAATCCCACTCAGCTTTTTGAGCAATATTGCCTAATGTTTGACCAGTACTACTCATACTACCATGAGTTAACCATCCAGAGTTATCTGAGTGATTCTCTGCATATTCTATTGGAGTTATAATTTTTGCACCACCGTCTAATTTTTCAGCGTTTTTCAACAACTTAAAACATAAAACGTTAGAATTAAAAATGTTATCCACTAGAATAGGCATAAATTTGTCTCTCGTCAATGCGGAGACAGTTGTAGATAAAGCCATTTTACTTTACCCTTTCTTCCGTTTGCACGGACCTATTCATCAAAGTACTTCGCAATATCTGGGTCATCCATTGAAACTTCTTTGAAAGAGGTATACTTTTTAGGAGTTTTACTCTCCTTAGCACCAATCTCTGATGTTCCTACAATTTTCCCATCATTACGAGACTTATTCTCAGCCAACTTTTTAAAGTGGGCAAGTTGGTCTTGCATCGCATCATATGACCACTCTTTAAAGGCAAGCTCAAGACTTGGCATACCATCTACAGTAAAACGCTCTGCGTTGTCCTCTGTAAATTGTAAAAAATCTTTGACCCCCTCATCATTTAAGATGGTTGGGTTTGCTTCCTCTAGTGCGGTTAATTGCGTATCGAGAGTATCAACACGATTATCAAGTAAACGTTCAGATTCAATCTCTTCTAATGCTTCTAATCGCTGTTCTAGCTCGTTTGGAGCTTCCGCTTGAGGTTCAACCTCTAAGTCTGGGAACTTCCCATTTAAGCCTAATTTATCAGCCTCAGAATTATCATCAAAGAAGTAGTCTTTAATATGTTCACGAAATTCATCGTCTCCGTTGATTTTCTCAACTAACTTGTTCCACTTCGCAACATCTTGAGCTTTTTGGGTGTTTGACTTTGACCACTCAGTTTTATTCTGAGAGTCCTTCATCCACTCCATGACAGTATTTTGGTCGTAGACCTCACCGTCTATCTCAATCCCTTGCGGTTCAGATACAGTTTCATTTACTTCCTCAGTAACCTCAGAAGATTCCTCTGTTTCTGTTGGTTGAGTCTCAGCGGACTCATTAACCGATGCTTGCGACTCTGTAGTCTCATCGGAAATTTCGAGACCAGCCAGTTCATCTGACGTAATCTCTATGTTGTTATATGACTTATTCACTTGACTTCCTTTCTATTTTGGATTGGTCATTAATAAATCTAAATTTTAACTGGGGAGTAGTCTAAACCCCCAACATCATTAATTTGGTATAAATTTTTCTGGAAAATAAAAGCATTCTTACTATGCCCTCTTTTTACTGCAACTGAGTATGAATTAAGACTCGTGTCTTTGGAATCCGGATAATCTGTACCCCTATAGCTTGCAGTTCCCTCATGAACATCGTTTTTATTATAATCACCATACTTTACATATGTAGAAGGGCGAGATGCTATGCTTTTTAATTTCTCTTTTCTAGACATTAAATTTTACTTTCTGAATGCGTACTTCTAGCACCAGCTAAATCAGTAAACTTGTATAACTTCCCTTGAAAAATAAATGCCTTCTTTCCGGGATAACCTCGCTGAACACTAGTGGCATAAGTATTCCTATTTGTACCGGGAGCATCAGAAGTTGTAGTACCTCGATAAGTCGCATCACCTTCGTGTACTTCAGATGGATTAAAATCCCCAAATTTAGTATAATTACCAAAATTAGGATGAGGACCTATCATCCCAGATTTTGCTATATTTCTTAATTTACTTCCTGCCGAAGAGTTTTTCTTTTTTGCCATTTGCTATACCTTTTAATTTTGCTTTTTTTGCTAAATCTTGAATCTTAGGGTCATTAGACTGAAATGCACTTAAAACACACTCATCAGTCACTCCCGGATAATTATTACTACGACACCACTGCATTAGGGTTTTGGGCGTTTGCATCTGTTTCTTTGCCAATTCCACTTCCTTCCCTTTGTCTTAAAATGGCATCCATTATCTCATCCTCATCTGTTGAGTTCTGCATGATATCCATTTCTTGCTGTAATTGCTCCATTTGAGCTTGTTTTTGCTGTACAATTCCCTCTAAGATTTCTTTTGAAATATCTTTTTGAGTCCATCTCCAAAACTGCTCTTGGTCAATCAATCCCATTTGAATTAAATCAATGGCTTGGTCAAACCTTGAAGCTCTTGACTCTGGTAGAGATGAGCCCGGTACATATTTAAAATCCATATCGAAGTCTATATCGTATGGAGCAATATGCCTAAACTCATATCCAGAACCATCTTCTGAATAACGCCTAATTGGGATTATTTTAGAATAATTTTGTGCTAACATCTGTAATGTTATCTTATATGCATCTATAATAGCATCTGTTCCAACTTCCCTCTCTTTAGCTCTAATTACCTGCTGAGAGGCTTCTTGTAATTGCTGAATGGCTCTAGAGGCAGTCACTCCAGATGGGTTTCTACCTTGTGTGATATCATGCACTCCAGACACCGTATCAGCTAATTGAATCATACTTTGAGCCATGGGTAGTGTAGATGATGATATATTGCCGGCACTCATCCTATCAATACGCTCATGTGGACCATTTACATAAAAAATCTGTCCCGGCTTATCAGAAGGACGATTTCCTTGCGTTTTTGCTAGAGACTTACTCATAACAATAGCCGGATTCCCATGATAAATTAAATTATCCATTCCTTGAGATAAAGCGATTGAACTACCTACCACGAGGCTCTCAATAACCTCTGGCTCTCCCTTGCCCCAAATAGTGTGAGCATTTTGGTAATTTTGAAACATAACAAGTGGCAAAAATTCAAAAGGACTATCAACATCTTGTAATAATGTTTTTCCAGCCCATGTAGATAATCTCCACTTATCACCCTCTTTATAAAAAGATTCTTTTACTAATACTTGACCGCCACGATAATCAGACACTTCCTTGTCCTCTAACGGAGACTCTGACTCAACTTCATTAATATTAAATCTATCTGTTGCCAGTTTTCCACTACTCTTTATAAATGAGCGATACTCATTCATTTTTCCTTCAGCTTGAACGGTCTTCCCATAAACATCTTTTATATCATCAACATATGATGGTGTGGCGAAAACAATGCATTTAGCATCTTGTAAATTTGTAGCAAGAGGGTCAATAAATACTGTATAAATATCTGGCACAGTAGTTTGAATATCCCCATTGTCATTTAAAGAAAATTTTATAAACCCATTACCATAAATCAAACCGTCACGCTTCATCATTGCTACAGCTCTTTGGAATTTAGAAGATTCTAAAACAAATTCAACAGCCTCTTGTGCTGTACGAGCAGAATCAACTTGCTCCTCTGTTTTAGGCATTATATCTACCTTTGGGTTCCTGTCTGTTAATATAGAATACATAGTCTCAATAACAGAATGAACAATATTAGGTTCTATACGAGTTTTATATTTAGGAAGATTAAATGGTTTAAGCATTTGACCAGAATATAATTCCTCATTCCTTCGCCATCGAGGGATTCTTCCTTTTCGAGCCTCTTTGCACGATTGGAACATCTTCTCAAGCTCATTTACCTTATTATCATCTTGAGAGGAATATTCACTCATATTTACATTTGGATACCCTTTAGCCATTATATTGGTTTCCGGGAGTATCTATTTCTTCCATTGCACGCTTCTTTTTTAATTTTTTTAAGGCTTGCTTATATTTAGCCATACCTATTTTATCGTATTTAAATTTCTTATTTCCTATTGTTGGCATATTAATTCCACCTATAATTCCACCCATCTGGGTCTGGGTTTATTAATTTCTCATACTCTAATTGGTCCTTAGTCTTAGTCTTTATTTCGACTGGACTCTGTACGTGCGTTAGAGCATATCTCAGTGCGTCTAATGCGTGGTCCTCAAGAGTTGTGTCTAAATCTTCTGGCTTTTTCTCATCAAAAATCATATCCGGGATAGTTCTTGTTAAATTTGGACATGTGCCTTTTAAAATATAAAAATTAGGCTCATTATCTTTATCCCAGTGCATCTTCTGTGCTAAATTCCTCCAACCATTAACCCTATCATTATTAGCTGGATTTAAGTTTGGCACTAATGGAGTCTCGAAGTTCCCTATCAGTGCATTTGCTATACTTTGGTCAGCATACATACTTGTCTCTGGTTTACGCCATGACATGGGATTTCTAGTCCACATTGATGGGTCTCCTAAAGACATTGTTATATCCTCACCCTGCGAATGCTTGGCTATTAACTCACCCCATTCCATAGGATGACGCTCAGTACCATACAATTCACGATAACACATTACCCTACCTTTTGGAGTTACTTCAACCCATATAGCACTAAATGGAGCACTATAACCCCAGTCAATCCCTATATACTTGTAATTCTCTGGACGATAAAAACCCAAAGACTCCGCTTTTTCTTTTTCAATTATATGTTTCTGGGGTTCCCATTCAGAAAAATATTGACCAGCAAACACATCCCAGTCCCCATATCGCCACGCACTCCTCATTGGCTCCGGCAAGGAATCTAAGAATTTAACATAGTGGGGGTCAGCATCAGCAAGTGAGGGGTTATCCTCAATCGTAGCGGGGATAAATACCCTTCTTCTTTCACTGATTGGGTCTGGAAAGGCTTTATTAGGCTCAGACTTACCCATTTTAAAGCGTTTCTTTAACCACTGATGTCCAGCACCACCGGGGTTCGCTGTTAAGAAAATTTGCGGTTTAATATCGCAAGTACTTCTAACAGAAGATATCAATTTCAAATAGCTTTCCTCGGAAGGAATCTGCCCCACCTCCTCAATTAAGAGCCGATGGATTTCCCATCCTTGGAATTGGGCATACGCATTAGCGTCTTTTAAATGCCCCGTATAAATTTTTGCCCCCGAAGGGAATGTGAACACTGTTGGTTTTCCAGATATTTTTGCATTGGGATAGAGCTGTATAGCCCTGTCAATCCAGTTCCGTAGGTCACTATGATTCCTACGTATACACATCCCAACAAAATTAGGGTCATGAACCCCTTTAAGTAACCAAACAATACCAGCATCAGTCTTTCCACCGCCCCTCGCTCCACCATACAAAATTTCGTATACATTCTCATTAATAGACAATGCAAGTGTCTGAGGACCTTCATGGGGTTTCCACATCTAATAATTCTTTTTTTTCTTTGCAATTTTTTTTAAAGAATTTTTACGGTCTATATATTCACCCGTAGCAATCAAATCACGAACATCACGTTTTCTACCATGCTTCTTTTTAAACTTCTCATCAACCTCACCACTTAAAATGTGGTCAGCCATACTATCCATAAACTTCTTCTTATCGTGAGCCATAATCTTCCTTTAAAATTTTTTGTCTTTGCTAATATTTCTGATAGTCATATATATACCCATACGTCAGCTAGCTCGCCTTGTCGACGGGAATCACAATCACATGATTATATAGCAACGTACCTTACTGTTATTGGCACTGTAGTGGTATGATACCATTCTATCTCAATCTCTCCATATAGAGCATCCTCGATGACCTCAGCACTAGTATAGAATCCATGCACTACTCCCCATCCTCTATGTCTTCCTGTGGTGGTAGGTATACTAGGTTGTCTTCACCTCCTGTATCAACACGTAGCTCACTAGCTTTCAATGATGGTACTATACGTTCAATGATGAGCTTGGCACTGGCTAATGCATCCTTATGTGGATTCTTATCTGTTAGAGTTCCTGCAACCTCATACAACTGCTCTATCAATCCCTGTGCTTTCTCATGCTCTCTGAATATATCTACTATAGTATGCTCTTTCTTAGGTCTTCCTGCGGGGTTACCACTTTCACCTTTTAAAAGTCTACCTTTGCTGTCCCTCTTAGGCATGTTTTTAGCTTGTATTTCATGACGCTCCTCTTCGGTGAGGTTCCTCTTCACTGTCTTACCATTCTTACTAACTACATCCATTATGAGATACCTACCTTATCTTTATTATACTGTTTACGGATTGCTCTCTTAACCTTATTAGCATACTTCTTCCCATGTACCTTTGAGCCTTCATAGAGTCCTTGCTTATACCCATGGTCATATGCTTCACCTATTCCTTGGTCTAGGATAAATCTAATCCTTGGTACCTTGGTTATGATGAAAATAATCGTTCTATCTACTAGTGTTGGTTTCATATTGGTTATGGGTTAATTTTCTTCTTCCTGTTCTAGTTCTTTTATATAGTCTTCATAGGTGTTATAGTTATAGGGGTCATCCATAAGTTCCCCTTGGGAGCCATCCTCTTCATCTAGCAACTCTTGAGGTTCTATAATAACATTAACGCCCTTCATGAATGTATTAGCTCCATTTATCGTGGCGATGTGGTAAATTGCACCGCCTAATATTGTTCCGCCTAAAAAGTATAGTATATCCATACAGATAATTTAATGGATTATCCAAGTCTAGGTTGCCACGTTTCCCTCAGTGTTTAAAATAAATAAACTTTTTCCTTGCACAGATGTTTAGATGTCCTTAACTTTGTGTAGTTGATTAATAATCGTTCTTGCTTTTTGACATATATCTAATACTCGCTCAGATGACAATGCTGATGGGCTGAGAGCTGAGAAGCTCAGAGTATGGACTGGCACAATCGGTAGATTAGATGGAGCTACCTAACTTGAAGACAGAGTATCGTTGGAGAGGTTCTTAAAAGATTGTGTTTTGTGGGTATCCTATAATGCAACTACATGGTGTACCAGTGGCAAGTCTGGGTAAATGCAGAGCCTAGGAGTAATTAAATCGAAGGAGTTATAAATATGTTCAAACATTTAAACAATAAACAATTAGTTGATGCTATTAATTATAGGTATGCTAATGGATTAAATGATGATGATTATATAGCAGAGTTATGCAACAGAAGAAAAAAACAGAATAAAAAAATAGCAGTAGTAGATGGTGAATTATTTGTAATGGTAAATGATAAATAAGGAGTTATAAAATGCAGATTAACAATAAACAAGATGTAATTAATTGGTTAAAGAGATTGAAGGATGACCATCCTCTATCTGTAGGTGTTTGTAGAAAGGTTAGGCAATCTGGTGAGGTAAGTGTTTACACCGACCAAGTTATCCGGAACCGGTACCAAGATATGATTGACTATCTGGAGTCTGATGAGGTTACAAGTGGTAGGACAGCTTTTGATGACCCTATTGACGATGATGGTTTTATATCAATAAGATGGCATCGAGATGATGTTCGTAATCAAGCTGAAGGGATGTTGGTTCACCTAACAGATGATGAGGTTGACAAGGTGCTTTATGATGTCAGAAGATACCACGATGCATCAATCGGTGTTAGTTGGGATAATATCGACTTTCATATTCAACAACTCGTAAACGAAAGAGAGACTAAAAATGCTTGAAATTGAGAACTTTCTTCTCTGGTATTTCCGTCAAAACTCTGATGAAGCTAAAGGTTTAGCTAAAGAGCTTTATGATGCACTAAATACTTATATAGATGAGGAGAGCTTATACAAGGACTAACCGCCCTAAGCGGTCTACAGATTAAAATACCGACAAATCGTGGTGCTGTACTGATGAGGTTGCCACTTAAAAAAACAGGAGAAGTTATGAAAAAACGTATGAGTACTAGTGATATTATGAAGAGAGTTACAGACCTAGTTGTTGAAGCTCTAGATAAGGATATTTGTCCTTGGATTAAGCCTTGGGATGATGTTGGTACATCTCCATATAATTTCGAGTCTAAGCATATATATAAAGGCTCTAATGTATGGATGTTAAATGCTGTACAGATGTCACGTGGTTATAAACATAATGCATGGGTTACCTTTAATGGAGCTAAAAAGTGTGGTGGTGCTGTTAAAAAGGGTGAGAAATCAGTGCCTGTTGTTTACTGGAACTTCGTTAAAAAAGAAGTTGAACAGGATGGGGTGACAGTTGAAAAGACTATTCCTTTTCTTAAGTATTTCTCTGTATGGAATATAGAGCAATGTGGTATAGAAGTGGAGACAGAGGAGTTACCTCAGAGTGAACCCCTTCCCTCAGCTGAGAAGGTGATTAGTAATTATGTAGCTCGTGAAGAAGGATTAACCTTTGACGAGGTAGAGGGTAATCGTGCTTGTTATATCCCATCCAGTGATAAAATCATTGTTCCTACAATGGCTCAAGCTATTAAGAAAGCTCTGGATGTTGGACAAACTAAGAAGGATGGTACACAACATCACTATTCAACTTGTTTCCATGAGATGGTTCATTCAACTGGGCACAAGTCTAGACTTGCTCGTGAGGGTATCGTGGCGACAAATTACTTTGGTAGCCATGAGTATTCCAAAGAGGAATTGGTTGCGGAGATGGGTTCAGCTGTTATGTGCACTAAGCTAGGGCTATCATCTGAAAGAGTGATGGAGAATACTAAGGCTTATTGTAAATCATGGGCATCTAAGTTAAAGTCTGAACCATCATGGATTGTTTGGGCTAGTTCTCGCTCTGAGAAAGCTGTTAACTATATTCTTGGTGAGTAGGACAGTAAGGTGTGAATGGGAGCTTGATAAGACGTAGAAATATGCACTTGCGAGAGGTTCGATTCCTCTCCACACCTCAAAAGGCAATTACGCCTTTATAAAACAGGAGAAAAAATGAAAGTTGCTGAAAAATATGTTGATGCTCATATAGAGCTTAATGAGTTGGAGCGTAAACTTGCTGATATTAAAGCTAAAGCCAATTACTATTGGAAATTAAATAGGAATAACGTGCTTTATAGTGGTACTAAAGATTATGGTGAATCTTGGACTAATTGGTGGGTTTTCGATGGCTGTTTAAATGATGAGCAATTACATGAGAAAATGGTTGAACTTGGTATATCGACTAATCTTGATAGAGGAATATATGATGATAATGATTGGGATTGTAGTGGTCTTAGTTTATCTCACGCTCCTATTATAAATAGGACTAAAACTCGTATATTAGTAACTCAAGATGGGTTTATTGATTGTTAGGTATAAATGGTTGCAGGGGAGTTCGATTCTCCCCTATACCTCAAATAGCAATTATGCTATTACAAAACAGGAGAAATAAATGAGTAAGCTATCTATATGTCAGTGTGGTGAACCTCTGGTTTTAAATCCAGAATCTAGCATATTTGAATGTCCATCTTGTATTGGGGATTATACTCCAGATGCATGGGACTTAGCTGACATGGAATATGACTACTGGAAAGAAAACCATGAGGGAGATTAAGTTTCCTTTTAGGTTTTGGGTATACTATTACTGGAGGGATTTATGTTCCCTCTGGTACAACCTTCACCGTAAATTCGTTAGGAGAGTAATAATGGATAGAATCCAATGTAAAAAGTGTGGGACTGATGTTAAAGTTACCCACATGGAGTATCACCTTTTTTATTCAGTCAATGGAATGACTGACTGTGAATGGAGACAGAGGGTGAATGATATTAATAGTGATTTAGAAAAGGAGTTAGTCTAATGATGAGTCGTGTAGACGTACCCAGAGAAATAACCAAAGAGATAACCCACCCTCATCACAGTGCATCTTTATTAGCATTGAGAAATAGGTTGGGAGTATCACAACAAAGAATGGCAGAGCTTTTAGGATTATCCTCAAAGACAACCATTTCTACTTTAGAAAGTGGACGTGGAAATTTCTCAAATCAAACAATTCGATGCATGGGATACATCGAGCAACTTCTAGATTTAGGGGTTAAACCTTAGAATCACTGAAGTACATTGAAAGGGCTCTTTCGAGTGTAAAATCTTGGAAGAGCTCTTTTTGTATAGTGGCTCTTGTAGTCCAAGTTTCCTCAAATGGCATCCATGCTACCATCTTCTTCTTCATCCACACAAATGCAAATAAATGCACCTCGCCATACTTATATGATTTCTTTCCTGTGGCACCTTTTAAAACCCTAAAACCAACACTATCTTTAGACCTTTCATTTGTTGAATCAGTTTTAACTTGCACCCTAATAAATCTATCATTTACATCAAGCAAAACATCGTATGGACAGCCATCAAATTTCTGACATATAATATTATTAGCTAACGCATCTGCCATAGCTATATATTCCCCTGCTGTTCCTCTTAACTGATGGCTACTTATCATCTTTTGATGCACATTCTATAATTTGCTCTTCATGAAAATTACAATCATCACAAATTGGTGTATTTACGTTAGGTTTATTACAACAACTACATTTAGATACTTCCACCGCTTCTCCTTTTTATAATATCCTTAGCCATAGGACTTTGAGCAAGTATACCTACTATACTTATCTGCGTGTTACGGGTCAGTGAATTTGAAATCACTTATTGTGCCTATGGCTCTCTATAGGATAATGTTTATGTTCTATACTGCAATAAGGGGGACAACTATAATACTGTTGGTTAATCTTTTCTATATTATTTAAACCCCAGAATATTATGGTAAATAAAATCAATAATATCACCTCATCCCTAGAGTTCATTCTCTTGAATAATATCCTCTATTCTACTATTAGAAAGATGGTATTCATTAGATAAAAATGACAACTTCTCTTTATACGACATCTCTGTAGCTAATCCAAGTGTATGCCATATAGTACATATCTCTGCATTCCTTACTGCTATATCTATTTTTTCATGTAGCTTGTTTATACGGAAGTGCTTTGATGAACTCATTTTTGTTCCCCTAGGTATACTACCTCATCCAACATATAACTTGTGATATTATCTTTATCGATAAATCCTTCTCTTAGGGCTTTTAATTTTTTCTTATAAAATGATTCAATTTTCAATCTATAATCAACACTGTCAAGAAGAGTCCCTTTAATTGTTGTATTCTTAACAGCAAAATTTTCAAGCCAGACAGAAGTCCCATCACCCCAAATATTATCTATAGCTTTATTCATAGGAATAGATATACCGCATCCCCACTTATCATGGCATCCTCTACACTGAGCTATCGAATTTCTTTCATCCCATCTAAGAAATAGGTTCCTCCTAGATATTTTATGAGACCAATCCAAAGTTCCTAGCATTGTTGCATCTTTATGACATCCACATGTCTGACATGTATAATTGTCCCTCTCCTTAACATACTCTCGAAGAATATTATCAAGACGAACTTTCATTCGCTTTTTAGTTGGCTGTTTTCTTTTTGCCAAAGATATTCTCCATTTTTTTTGTCACTTCTTCTGAATGCCATCCATCAATTCTAAGTTTATCACCTTTACCGGCATTATAATTTTCCCATCCATCCACATAACGTGAATCTTTAGGTTTACAAGACTTTCTTTCCTGCCTTTTTGCATTAGACTCAGCTTTAGCTATATCTCTATCTTTAAGCCCCATCTTCCTCTATAAGCTCCACTTCTCTTTTATAAAATTCTAACTGACTCCTTAAATCAGATATTATATCTTCTAATCTCTTTACGTAGGATTCTTCAGCTTTATTTTCTAATCTTAATCTATTCATATATTCCTTTAGGAGTTGAGGGAGAGGAAACAGAAAAAACCTCCCCCTCTGCTATGCAGTAACTAAACTTTAGAAAGCTCGTCTTCTACTTCCTCTTTAAATTTTTTTGCCACAACAGGCATGAAATGGCTGAATTTTTCTATAACATCTAATGACATCTCAAATAGACGTTTATACATATTAAGTCGCTGACGGAGGAGGTCGTTAGCCTCCCCTAGTCTGCGATTCTCATTTATGAGATGCTCCATTAAAAAGGAATATCCTCATCAGCTGTAGCCATAGTCGGCTTATTGGCTGTTCCTTTAAATGCTCCATCCTCGTTATATCGAGTATAATTAGGAATACTAGCATCGTACATATTTCCGGCTAACTCATTGATTGTATCTCTGAGCTCTGATGGAATATATACAAGGTCATCATAAGATACTTCCTTTGTGGTTCCGTCCTTCATAGTTTTAATCCATGGTTTGCAAGGCTTTGATGGAGAGGTAACAAAAAACCCATTTCCACCCTCAATTAACTTGCATTCCTTAATCTTAAAACCATCATTTAATTCAAGCGTTAATGTTGCTCGAATCCTTGGGGATTTCTCCCAGTTCACGTTCATCATAGACTCTATTTTCATTTAGCCCACTTTCCTCTTTTTACGATTAATCCAATAACCCCATAGTTAGCAAGGTCAATCAGTGTATCCCAAATTGATTCGTTATTTGGATTTTTCTTTGTTTTTAATAGGTTAGATAATCTCTGAACCTTATCGTTTATTCTGAAGGCAAGACCAGTCAAAGACCAATCCCTGTCTTCCTCTGTTTCCAACTTAGTCCCAGCTTTAATGTTCTCTGGACCATAGTCCATCTGCTTCTCACAGAAAAGTTGGTACATCTCTTGTTGAATTTTTTTAAACTCCAATGTTGTTTGAGGATAGTGTTTCTCACAGTAAGCTTCTGCCTCTGTGAGTGAGATTGGAAGCTGGTCTTTTAAGGCTTTAATTTCCTCTAACATATTAACATAGTGTTCTTGAGGAAGAGAGAGGTATTTATTCCCATTTAAATACTCACATAACTTTTTATATTTCCCCGGAAACATCCTTGTTTGAGTTTTATTTAGATATTTATACACGATTGATTTACTTAAATTAGCCTCTCTACAAAAAGACTCCATCCCTATAATATCAATATGAGACCTAATTTCATCACGAAAGGCATCTGTTATTTCAATCAATTCTCTTTGGTCTGGTTTGGGGGTTTTCTTTGCGTTGTCAATTAACTTACGCTTTTTATCTTGAAACTCTGGCGAGTTCATGTGTTTAATAACTTCTAACGAATGCATTTATTCTCCTTAACGTTTTTTTAATTTACACTTAATACTAGGATAATCCCAATAGCTTTTTTAATGGCAGTTTTATTAAGCTAGACCTCTTTCCATCCCCACCTTTAACCTTTTCAAGCGAATCCCAATTATCCCTTAGATAATCCTTTAGCCTTTCTGTATCAAACATCAAGGCACATAGAGGTTTTTTATTTATACTTAAGACTTGAACCCATGTCTCTGCTTCGGTTACTGATATACCACTATTTCTGCCATCTTTACCACGATACTCTATAATTATATTACCGGAGTTACTCCAGTTAATGTCCTTCTTATCGCACTCAGTTTTTACCTCAACATTAGAATGTAACCGCTCATCAACCCACATCTCGCCAATATCCCCTAAACCTTTATCCCTTTTGAAGTTTTCTACTTTTAAATCATACTGCTTATTTTTATAATCAGTCTCAATCAAGAAGACTCTCCTTTTTTTTATTATTCTTACCTACAACGCTTTCAGCACACTTTCGGCAAATCTTATCTAGAGTAGTTTTAGGTCTGTCATTAAAGTATATATTATTCCACCTATACCAGTCTGATTTTTTATACCCTTTGCATGACATACATGTATCATATGTTTTTCTTTTTATTTTTTCGATTATTTTCATACTGTTGGATTCTACTTGTTAATCTAGCAATCTCCCCCATTGAAGCCTTATACTGCTTCTTGTAATACTGGACAGAGCCTTTAATGACCTCTAATTCTTCAGTATCTATTAATGTTAACTCCCCTAATTCCATTTTATTATTGGTTTAACAAGCCTTGACTCTAACTCATTTAATCTTTTGCGTGTAGCATTTATTAAAGTAGGGGTTATAATAGTCCATCCTGCTTTAGTCCGCTTACCAATTCCTCTTTCATACATCATTTCAAGTTGTTGCTTATAAAACTTAATTAAAAATTTCTTACCAGTACTATTCATTTTTGAGCCTCTCTGTTATAATGTTGTGATATATTTTCTACGATTGTCAAACAATCTTTCCCTGTAATTTCACTTCTCTCTGTAATCCATTTTGGCACATCTGTAGGTTTATATGCTTTTGAGTATCTCATCCCATTGGCACATTTACAGGAACCAATTACAGCTAAATAATAAGAACCTTTAGGTATTTGTTGCAAGCCCCAAACTTCTCGCCTTCCAGAATCATCCCTATTAAACAAAGAATGAACCAATCCTGTTCCCCTGCACATATTACAGTCCTCTCCCTGCCACTCCTTAACAGGGAGTTCTTTCTGATACTGCGTATACACATCAACAAACCTAGGTAAACTCCCATGGTTATTAATTAACATATCTACAGCTTTACGGAGATAGTAAGGTTCCATATCTACAGATTTTTTACAAAAGTTTTCAACTAGATTAGCATTAGAATGAGGGTCTCTATTAAACCCATAAAACAAATCTCTTATAATTTCAACACGACTCTCAGCCATATTTCCTCTCCAAATCTTCCATTAAGTCGGAATTATCTGCTTTACGACCAAAGTTTGTTTTACTGTTTTTCTCCCACGTTTTAAATCTGCGATTAATTTCCCATGTTTTATGCAACTCAAACTTCATCTTGGTTTCTGCTTTATTTGGTTCTGACCAGTATTCAAAGAAATCTGTTTTAATCAATTCATCTCCATCCAAATCCATCACACACTTTTTAAACTCTTTTTCTCTTTCTTTTATACTTCTATTATCTATTCTATTATATGGTAGAACTTTTGTTCCACCCCCATTAGAACTTTTGTTCCACCCATCTGGAACTTTCATTCCACCCGAACCCCCATAAACTTCCACCCCTAATTCCGTGAGCTTAATCACTCTGCGATTATTTGAAGTAGTACGCCTTATAAGGTTGCCCTTTTCTAGGTCAGACAAAATATTTCCAATACGCTTCGTAGATACCCCTAAAAGCCCGGCAAAATAGTCATTAGTGGCTACACACCCATTAGCTAAAGAAAGCGATGAAATCTTACAAAATAACTCACGTGAGGTACCCTTTAATTTTGGATACCTCAACACTGATGTTGGAATAAGTATATAATCTCCGTCTCTTACCATCTTTCCCTCTCATCCCCTAAAGGTTTATTATTAACGAGATAGTTGTAAATATACCAGTATCTCTCTTTGTCTTTAACAACCATACTGACAGCATGTTTTAATCTCGTTTCACCTGCCGGTATATCTTTAAGGTCTTCTCTTACAACAGCTTGCTTACCTCCACCTCTTCTAGTTCCATCTATCCTAGAAAGATTTGATAGAGTGATGCTTGATGGTTTACTTATCTTAGCCATTATACCTCCAGTTTAAATTTATTTGGGAGTGGTTTACGAGTTTTAGGTTTCCCTAACTGGAATCCGTCATAGAACCTCATGAACATCTTATAGGTATCTCTGACAAGTTCCTCATCATACTTATACTCATAGGTTTTCAATACAGAACGTGGCGGAGTTGAAGATTTGTAATCCTTCTTAGTCCAAATGATACCAATTCTATCAATCTTACGCTCATTATTGGCATCCCAAAGCATCTTATACATTGAAAGTTGAGCTTGCATAGACAATATACCATCGACCTTTTTTGATGTCTTTAAATCTAACATCCAAAGTTCTCCATCTAGTTCAGCAACTAAATCACATCTTCCTGCAAATGGGAATTTATAATTACCATCAATATTATCTGTGGAATAAAGCATAACCTCATTAGCAATAGGTTTAGGTTTATTTTCATTATACCACATAACAAAAGACTGAATGGCTCTCTTAATATTTCCAGTTGTCCGGTAGGTAGGATAGTAACCCCTTCCAGTAACATACTCATATGGGTCATCACCTATTTCTACAGTTTCACCATTCATGAGTTGCTCACAGGCATCATGCACAAAAGTTCCAACCTCAGAGGCTTCCCCATTGTGTTTGATATGTTTATCATAATCACCACGAGCTCTTTCAATATACCATTTTAAAAGGAACTCATCCATGGGCATCCCATATCTGCATATAGTTGATACGGAGGGGAAGAAAATCCCCTCCTCAACTTCATACACTCTTCCGTAAACTGAATTAGGTATGATTTTAGGATAACTCATGCCAACACTCCATTGGATTTAGTTGAGAGATTAATTCTCTTATGTTCTAAGAGATTATTAAGATGCTCTTTTTGAGTATTGGTTTTGCCATGTGACTTATAATAGTCAATAGCCTTATTAGTGAGTTCTAGAGAGGTAAAGACATCACCATAGGTTTTACCTTTAGGTTTTCCACAAGGGATTGTCTTACTAGATACTGGAGACCCCTCTTTTTGCGAAGGGGTAGCGAGAGGGGTCCCAGTCTTAGTGGACGGAGAAGAACCACTAGGTAAATCTTCACCGGTATACACTTTATGACCTAAACCAAACATAGCAAGGCATTTAACCAAACATCTCATTCTAGAATCAGAAATATCCTTAGATGTAGGATTAACTAAAGCCTTATTGTAATGGTTCATAACAGGAAGCCACATTGTTCTTCCACACTCCCCAATAACTACACTGCACTCTACAGTTACGCTTCCATCTGGATGGATAAGCTCCTCATGCATCGTGTAAGTTGCTTCTGGGTAATGATTCATCAGAACCCCCCAAGCACTTGCCCATGACAAGTAACTTAGATTCTGTGTTCCTTTGGTTTCAAGTAGGTTAGATACGTTTACTTCACTTAAAGTATTCCATATCTCTTTGTAGGTAGGTTTCATGTTATCTCCTTAACGTTAGTTTTAACTACATGGGAAAATTAAGGATTTCTCAAAACCTGTACAAATGTTTTTTTATTTCATTTACTGCTACTTATCTTCTGCTAGTCCAGATATTACGTCTGTTACACAAGACAAAACCCCAGATGCTAAAGCAATTTCATCTTCCTCTTTTACAAAGGGAATATCGAATTTATTTGCAATAGATTTTGCGAGTACATCTTTATTTTTTTCTAGCTGTCCTATAACCATGCTAATTGCCATTTTTTTGATGGCATCTGATAATGCTTTCATTTACTTCCTTTTTCATTTTCTATGTTTATTAACTTTACTTTTACTTGGTCAAGTTCATCTCGTAAGATTTTTACTTGCTTATCCAATTTATTATCTTTAAAGACATAATCGCTTATATGGTCAATTTTTAGCTTACTGACTAAGACCTCCATCACCTTGTTGACTATCATTTTAACTACAAATGGTGGTATCATTTAAGCCCCTCATATTTTCTTTTTTCATTTAAGGCTTTGTATATCATATATATCAATGATGCAACTGCCACGCACAATCTTATTGTCCATGGTATCCAATCCATCCATGTTACTGTTATCCCACTTATTCCAACTGTAAGAGTTTTTAGTGTATCCACTATTCTTCCTTTTTAGTTTCAATCTTTGCAAGAATATCATTCAACCCTTCAATGTATCCCTTTACTTCTTCAATCTTTAATTGTGCTAATTTAATCTGGGAAATTAACTGGACTATAATTGCCTCTAGTCGACCGAAGTCCTCGTTCATTTCTCTTGTTAGGGTGTCTTCTAGAAATTTTGTCCTTTGAATAATATACCAACCAAAGCCGATAAGCATAGCAATGGGCAAACCATATTGGTCTATTAAATTTAAATCCACTATATATTTGCCTCAAGATAGTGCTCTGGGGTTCCAGCTCCAAGCTCAGTATTGTAAGAACGTTTCCAATATTCTGCTCTGCCTACCATGGTATCTGGAATTGAACCGGGCTGTCTCCAATAATATATTCTACACATAGCTATTGCTACTGCTATATTTGTTAGCGTACTAAATACTGGGTCTTTCTCTAAATAGCCTAACTTATATAGACATTCAATTAAAGGTTTACGGTATACAATGTAGTTTTCCCAGTTATCTTCCACCGTTCCTATCTCAATTTGCCAAAATGATACTCCCGGTCCACCACCCATTTGTTCTAGATGGCGATAACCAGTCTCTGCGTTGCCTGTTTCATACACAAGCTCAACAGCCTCATCACTATATTTAATTCCGCATTCATCTAACATTTCAAGTACATCTTTAATTAATTGTTTAATTGTCTTTTTCAATTTTATCCCATGCCCTATCTATTAGTTTATATCTATATTTATATTCCCCTTTACTTATGAGCTCCTTATCATAAGCCATTTCAAGAATATCTGTATATGTTTTTATTTGTTCTTCTGTAACGTCATGTTTTCTCATTTTTTTATGCCCCATAATAGCGTCAGCCCTCAATGAGGCATCTTCCGCAGGGAGTGAAACTTTCTTCTGATTTTCAATAATTTTATCTACAAAATCATCTTGGTCATCACTCGTCATTACGCCAGAATTTATAGCTATACCCATGTATCTATCGAATCTATCCCAGTCTACCGCAGTAATTGTTTTATTTTTAGACTTATCAACAATATCATATACCATTTGCTGTGGTTTATAATCACCGGGCTCAATATGAACTAGTTTTTTAAGATTCATATTATTCCATTCTTTACCACCCATAGTGTCATACAATCCATTTATTAAAGGACCAAACCATTCTATTATTCCATCTATATTGTTTGGAGATACGCTGAGCTTTCCAGAGCGAATATCTGTTCCACCACTAATTTCATTTAATTTCTCAGCAAAAGCAATACTTAATGGGTTTGCACTGTCATAATAATTCCTTGAAGGAGCAATCTTTTCAGACCCCTTGTCATCCGGTTTTATTTTTCCTCCATGGTATTTTTTATTTCTCCACCACTGAACAGCAGGCTTACCTAATGTAGGGGTTACTGCGTCTATTATATCAGAACCTTGCATCGGGCTAAATGTAGTCGCAAGAAGATTTATTATTTTTACTGAAGCATCCTCTGGACTAACATCTCCATTAGTCATTTCTTCTAAAATAACACCCACCCCATAAGGAAAGTTAAATCCATACGGTAGTTGAATAGGGAAATAACCCTTATCTGGCTTTGGAACCATTAATTTTGTAAATCTATTGTAGTCATTTATTTTATCATACTCATCTTCATCATCTTCACGCATCATTGTAGACATCATATATCCAGCACTAGCTAGAGACCCAAATAAAACCATTCCACGTTTTGACATAAATGCCCTTGCTACATTAAATCCACCCTGTATTGAAGCATTGGCAAAAAGGTATGCACTGTTCATAGCTATTCCCATTTCACCTTTTTTGTTAAAATTAACTGTAATATTTTTAGCTATCTGAGATGCACGTTTTTTTGAATAGCCAGAGTCAATTAATGCTTTATAAGTTGCTAATCTTGTAGAACTTTCAAAAATAGTATTAATATTCTCAATAAAGCTAAATGTAGCCTTTACAGTACTCTTGATAGGATTCTTACTGGTCATGTTAGATATCCGCTTTTCTAAGTCAGCAGTACGCTCTTCAATAGTCATTGGGTCTACCCAACCTATTTTACCGCCATTTTCTAGGAAATCTTCATATACATCAACCCACTTACCCTTTTTGCCCATTAAAGAACTTGCTATCCCAAATTTTGCCTTTGGAATATTTGCTAATGTTTTTCCAGCAATATCAGCACGACCTTCAGATAAATGCATCAAAGCATTCATCATACTATCCCTTTGAAAGTTCGTAATCCAAAAAGTAGGACTGACAGTTGTGTAAAAATGTCTAAGCGTATTCATTGCTGTTTGCAAAAATTTAACTGACTTACCTTGCCCTAAGTTGTTAAGATTATCATAAAGTATCTTATCATTAATTACTATTTTCTTAGGCTTTCCATCAAAATAAACAATCATTTCTTTGCTTGTATCTAGATTCTCTGGGATGAGGCTTTGCATTTCGCCATCCTTATCATATGATGGACGATATCTAATGTTTTTAACTTCCCAATATGGAGTTCCATCTGGATTAAGCATTTCATTTTCTTCTACTAACTTGTATAAACTTTGAGCAACTTCATTTTTTTCAGCTCTTATAACAGTCTGTTCAAGGTCCTCTAGTAGTTGAGTTAATGGATTATTTGCAACAGTTGAACGTCCACGGGTTTTCATTATATCTTTACCGGTTAAATTAAAGCCACGACCGGTTCCCGTAAATTCTTTAGCACTCGCAATACCTTTAAGTGGGACATAATGCTTAAAAGTATCACCATTGATATATGAATTATAACTTTCTTCGGTTATAAGTCCAGAGTTGTAAAGTATGTTCAATCTTTTATTGATGATTTTAGAGCGTATTTTATTAGCTATTTTTTTAGAACCCTTCTTATAGTTTTTACCACCGGGCATATAACTTTTTTGAGTTCCTCCCATTTGCTCATTATCCCAACCAGATGCATCATGTTCTGTGTCTGGACTTTGACTTTTTATATATTCATCACGCTCTGGAGCATGTTGGGCATATAAGAATGTCCCAATGTCATCGAGGTTAAGTCCAGCATTAGTCATCTCTTCAAGTATTTCATTTACCTCATCATCATTTTTATCTAATTGATGTCTAACCTTAGATAAATATAATTCAGTGTGGAGATATGCATCCATATCATCATCTTCTATTTTTAGGATTTTTTGTCCTTTTTTAAGACGATTTAATTTGTCTTGAAGTTTACGCTGTATATATTCTGCACTTGTTTCTGGTGGCATAACCTCTGCTTGAAATGTCTCTTGTGCCTCAGAAAATCCTTTCACCATATCTGGATTAATATCAATGCTATGTCTAAATTCATCTCTACTTACTTTACCGCCAAATCTTTTAATAAGTTTTTGGAATCCAGATGGAATTTTCTTGTTATAGAATGTTGCGTGAAACTTTCCACCAACCACCATGTCTTTAGCATCAAGAGCTGTCATTCCTCCATAAAGGATACTCTCACTCCCTTCTCCATTAACTATCTGCTGTGCTATTGACTTGGAAAAATATGATTCTAATTTATTTTCTGTCAATGTAACGTCATCCATGGGGAACTCGCCATCTTTTTCAACTGACGTTTTATATGCACCACTTGGGAGTCTTTTATAATGGATTGCGTCAATTTGCTTACGCACATCATACATATCGGCTGATTCCTCCCCAGTCATCCACTCAACAGAATCAAAACCATTATCGACTGCATATTTAAGCATTCGTCTTTGTGCGAGTCTTAACCAGTTTTGTTTAAATGGAGCATTAGGAACCAGTTTCCCCAAATCTTTTTTTAATTGCCTATTTATGTGGGCAAGTGCCTTTTCTTTTGTGGCATCAGACAATACACGCAATTCATTAGTGTCAGTATATGGGAGAATGTTTGGAAAAATTTCATATAAATTACTGCCATCATATCTGTAGTTTTCTGGAATTTCAGTAAGAGGTTTAAACGGACCTCTATATCCCTTCTTTTGCCCTTCCGTATGCCAGTCAGATTGGATTTCATTAATAAATAATATTCTCTTACCATCTTTCATTCTAGAATCAAATCTAATAAATGCAACCACATTAGGGACATCAAAGTGTTTCTTTTGAACAAATTGGTCAACAATTCTTTTCTGTGGTATTGTGATTAATAATTCTTTGTAATCTACAGGAGGGAGCTCAAACTCATCTGGATTTACCGGAAGAGTCCATTTTCTAAATTTAGGAGTCGGGTGTTCATCTCTAAGAATCTCCCGTTCTTTTTTAGCTTCAGCTATATCTTTCTGTAAAGTTTTAATTTTTCCCTTATTCTGTTCATCAGTAAACTTTTCAAGTTCGTCACTTAATTCACGATGCAAATCCCTAATTTTTTGATACAATGAATCATCTTTTTCTCGCACCTCTTTATTTCTATATTTAAAAGTAACTTCTTCTACTTTTAATTCGGATTCTAAGATATAATCATGAAGTTCTTCTGTAGATAATTTTTCATCTTGTTGGGGAAGTGATGATAGAAACTTTACTTGTGCCCATTCAATTTCCTCTTCACTTACTCCCATTTTCTTTAAGGTATTGGGAATTGACTGAATCTTTATAGACTTTTGGGAGTTCATTAATTTCTTTGATGCTTTAGATATCTTGGATTCCCATATAGGTTCCGCTTGAAATGTTTCTTTGTATGGGATTTGTGACTCTTCAGAAAGTATTCCTACTTTTTGTTCAGCATAAGGTCTTGATGGAGCAGGGATAAACCCCTTATCCTTACTGGTTAATAATTTACCATCCTTACCCCTTAGATGTCTTCCAAAGTTTACCCATGAATTTTGACCCCTAGTCTCTGTAGTTACCGCTTTCTTTGCTGTATCAGAAAATAACTGTATGTGTTCTCTCCATGCTGTTTCCTCACCTCTAGGTCCAAACTGGTTTCCTCTTGAATGCCCAATTATATCATGAACAGCTCTAAACAAATCATTATAGACTAACTCTTTCCCGTTTACAGTAACACCGGAACTTTCAAGCAATGGATGCCCAGAGGTATCCTGTCCTTCACCAAAACCCTCTTCAGTTAAGAAAAAATAAACGTGTTTATTCTCAAGAACATCATCGAGCATATCCTTTGATGATTTGTATGGCTGACCTTCTTCAAGCCATGGTTCCATTGTATATCCTAAAGATTCCAAGAAATCCCACTGCTCTTTTGTTTCATTAGCCATCGCTTCATAGGCTTCACGTACACCGGGAGCATCAATGTTATTTTCCATTTTATCAAAGTCATCAGCTATAGCCATAGCCTTTTCTCTGTCAATCTTTGGATATTTTATATCGGAATATTTAAGACCTTTTGATTTAGCAAACTTCTTTAGCTCTTTGTGTAGAGATTTATTTATTTTATTTGGGGTGTCTTGGATTTCCTTAGCACTAAATGTTTCTCTTTTTCCTGCTGAAACGAATGCTTCAATAGGTTGTTCTATTTGCTTCGCCCCTTCAGAAAAATCCTGTACCATTTTCATGGTATTGTCACCCAATTTAGATATATTATCTAGCTTTGAAAAATAGTCAGATATTCTAACTCCCATACCATGGACTATTCTATCAAGGGCTCCCATTTCAGATTTAACACCCTCTTCTGTATACCATTTTAAGCCACGCTTCTGAAAATGTTCATTTAATAATTGAGACCAACCGAATCTTTCAAGCTCATTATCTAAATCTTTAATCCTTTGCTCTGATTCATTTTCCCTAAATTCTTTTTCTACGAGGTCCTTTTCTTCTTTAGGCAGACCTTTGTATAGAGCTCCATATAATTCTTCTATTACTGTGGTTATATCAGCACCAGCATATAGGTTGATAGTTGTTTTGTTAATATCATCATTTATAACAGTAGAGCCCTTGATTCTAATTCTTTTTGCTTTTAAATTAGATATTTCCTCTGACTCTGCCCAAATTCTATATGCGTCCTCTGCCTCTTCCTTAGATAGACCATCGTCCATCTTTTCTTTAATCCACTCATCTTTAATTAGGAGTCTAGTTTCCTTTGTGATATTTAATATACTTGAAGTATCAAACTCTGGGTTTTTTATTAAAAAATGTTTTATGGTAGTTGCCATATTTTTGTCAATATCGCCCTCATCTAGAGCCCTATTAACTTCAATCCAAGAGTCATTCTTAGACATTTTTTCTTCGTACTGCTCATTCTTTTTAGCCATATCATGCATTAAACGCCCCTCGACATCTAATGTATTAGCCACTGTACTTGCAGTTTTACCCATTAAGAACCCAGCATAATATGAGTCTACGATTCTATCAAAATCTTCTTCTGTAAATTGAAATACTTCTTTTTCCTCTTGGGTTAACTGTTGAGCGAGAATCTGGTTTAGCTCTTGAAGACCCTCCGTAGTCCCCTCAGCTTTAGCCCCAGCAAGAATATTTAAAATTCGACTCCTAACCCCAGAGCCTTTCATTATTCTATCTAAACCAAACTTTTCTAATACAGCATTAAATGAACCAACCATAATTGGAATGCTATCTCTCAAATTCTCTGGAACACGTTTTCCTGTAGCTCTCTCGTAGTCAATAATTCCTTCTTTAGCAGAACCACCTTCAATCCCAAACATAAGTGCTGTCCCTGCAATGGGATGGGCTATAGTTGTTGCCATAAACATACCCATCATAGGGGCAGTCTCTCCTACTGTCATCAAAACTCTTGATGGGTCTAGATAGTCTAAGAAATTTTCTGGAGCTTCAGCTAATCTTCCTGTAGCCTCATCTGCTGTAAATAAATCCTCAAAGAAACCTCTTTCGCTTTCTGGCTTATCAGATGCCCAAGCATCTCCCCAATAATCTTGAATATACTTTCCAAGATTATACATATAAATTTCAAAATCTTCTCTATCCTTTAAATCTTCTTTAATCTCATCAGATAAAAGATTTTCAGATGCCATTAATTCCCATTCAGCTAAGGCATATTCTTTAGCCTTTTTATATCTATTTGGGGAATCTTTAGTTTCAGATATGAAATCCTCATTCATCAATAATGAATTAACTTTATTTTTAACCCATTTATTTTGAGGGGATGGGATAAATGATGGGATTATATTTAAAGATGAACCAATCGCTTGCTGTGTAGTTTTTATCCCTCTTCTAAAAGGGTCTCCCATTGATGTTGGGTTTACTACATCTTGATATTCGTCACTATTTATATCTGTTACAAAATATCCTTCTTTTTCCAACTGTTTCTTTTGCTTAATTTTTTCTGCATATTCAGCAATTTCATCATCATCCATGTCACGAGTTAATAAGGTAGGTGTTTGAAGTATTTCCATTTTTGATTTATCGTTAACAACTTCAGTTTTCCAGTCATAGCCAGTGTGAGCATCATCCTTCAAACTTGATATTGGAGATTGAGTCTTACGCATAACCCCATACTCAATAGGATTTCCTTCTGCATCTACATTTGTTTGCTTTACCTTGAATAAATCTTTATCTATTTTTCTACTATTTATAATAGAATCCACAGCAGTTGACGACTGTTCTACCTCTTCTGTAGGAACAGTCTGTATAGGAGGGAGCGAGGAGGGAGTAAGCGATTCCTCTGGAGACGGTGAATCATCTGGGAATAACTCTGAAGATTCACTATTTAATTTTTCAATCATATCAAGATTAATGTTCATCCCGTATGATTTCATTTCTTCTAAAATTTCTGGATGTTTCTCCGCTAAGTCTAGGAGTTCCCTAGTCTTTCTTGTAATTTCTATAGACATTTATTCCCTATTTTATTGTGATGCCATTTTGAGCAAAAGCCTCAATCCATGCATCATTAAAAGATTCAAATTCACCAGACTTAAATAAGTCATTTGCTACTGTACGCATATTATCACGTTCAGCTCTAGTTAAAGATTTCTTTGCTTCTCTCAAGGAATTAAAGATTTTTACTTCTGGCTCAGTTTTAGTTTTAGTTTTGGTTTTTTGTTTTGATTCAGTTTTTAAGCCATCCGTTTCACCATTAACTAGACTATTGAGTTCATTTAATGTATCTGAAAATTTAACCAATAACGGGTTATTTGCTTTTATTGAATCGATTTTAGCCTTATTAGCCTCTATCAATCTTTTAGCCTCAGTCTTTGAAAATGTATTATCTTTGCCTTTTGCCAACTCATCTATGTTTTCATTTTCAGTTACAAGAGATTTAATCTGTGCAATAGGGTTTTTCCCTTTTTTAGGTGTCTTGAATCTCTTTGGTATAAATGCCCCTCCAGCTATTAAACTATCTTCTGTAGAAAATCCAGTTTCTGGGTCAGTAAAACTGCCACCTAATTTCAGTTGAGTCCGAGTCTTTTTTCCTTTTTGTGTCTTAGATAGCAGTGCGTCAAATTCTTCTAAATTCATTTATTCCTCTTTGTTTTATATGGAGAAGTTAAAACTCCTCTTCTTCTTCGCAACTCCGCTAATTCTTTTTTAGTTTTTTTAGGCTTACCCCACCCTTTATACCATTTATCTCCGGGGGCTGGGTCTGGAATTTCTTCTCCTTGCCCATTAGGTTTAAATGATTTAGGAGGCATAGACCACTCGGAGTCAGTATCGTCATTTATACCACCTTCCTTACCCCTTAAACGCATTAACTTATAGTCTGATACTGCTTTTCTATCAGCAATCTTTTTGTCATATTTATCCCGAAAAGACCGTATTTTTTCAAGCTGTTCTTCAGACTCTGGGGGGACGTTTTTACCTAAAGACCCTTGCTCTTCTCTGTATTTTTTTAAGTATTCAGCCTCTTCATTTCTCATATCCTCGTATGACTTTTTCTGTCTATCTATGCGTTGCTTTTTGTCAAATTCTTTTTGTTCAAAATCTAACCGGAGTTTTTTCATAGCTGTTCTATTATCAGCTCGAAGTTCTTCTGATGATTTTCCCGGATTTTCTTTTGAATTTATAAAGGCACGCATCTCCATTTTTTCTTTGGGAGTTAATTTTTTAATATATTCCTCTTGTTCTGCCGGCGGAAGATTGTCCCATTCTTGGTCAAAAACCTCTGTTTCCCAAAAAGGTCTATCTTCTATTTTTTTTCGCATTGCCTTAGCTCTTGAAGTTTCCTCTTCAGCCCCCTTTTTGTAAGCTGAAGTAACAGCCTCCCTAGCTTTATTTTTATTAGTATATGGCTCCCCATCAACAAAATAATAAAGCTGTCCATCAATAAATTTCTTTTCTAATGTTGGTCTTGCCATTTATTTCCCTTTACTTAAAAAAATCATCTAAATAGCTTTCATATTGCATATTTGACATTGCATCAATATCTCCTTGAGATACGTTAGCAAATTGACTTCCCATGCCGGGTATACTTCCACCTGCCCCCAAATATGCTTTTCCT
>VTLG01012913.1_pt1 | contig 34416 bp, 54 predicted proteins | sample 4694571 | NCBI WGS metagenome assembly VTLG01 (sample SAMN12604809, study PRJNA352737) | marine metagenome | biome: ENVO:00000447; feature: ENVO:00000209|ENVO:00000569|ENVO:01000036; material: ENVO:00002151; isolation source: viral sequences binned using virsorter ...
CTGAAGTAATCATACCAATTAAGGTATCTTCAGCTGAATTAGGAATTACTTCTACAGCATTTGAATCAGCTGTAGTTAGGATGAACTTTGCGTGCCATCCTGCGCCAGCTGCTGCTGCTGTTGGTAATGTGATACTAAAAGCAGAACCTTGGTCAATCGTAAAGATTTTTCCAGAATCAGCTGCAGTTAAAGTTCTAGCTGCTGATATATTTTCAACTTTTAGTTTTAAATCACTAACACCACTATTTTGCTCTAAATAACTACTTCTCATTTTATAAGCCCTCCACGTTAAATAGTGCGTGTGCTTCAGGTAAACATACCTCAAGCCCAGCTTCGGTTAAAATCATATCTTTTCTTAAGTCCTCATCTGCAGCTTGTACATTTGTTTGAACTTGAGTATCACGATTTAAACCGTTGCCCACTAAAGGTCTATAATATAGTTTAGACATATCAGCCATCATCATTAATCCAGCTGAGTGACCTCTAAATAGAGGTTGCTTAACCATATACAGGTCTCCGTGAACTGTGTTAATTGCCATAACTTTGTGACCGAATGCTCCGTCAGAATGGTCCATATTAACTCTATATGGACTATTGCTGTAACCAGCAGATGCATCAATAAATGCACCGTCACCTAGTTTATTAAATAGTGTAACTATAGGTAAAGAAGCCATAACGAGTTTTTCGCTTGAGCCTCCTCTTGCTGGGTCAAAAATTACTTCTAAATCAGAAAGTAATCTATCATAAGTTAGTTGAGCTTGTGTCATTGAACGAGCATAAGCCTGCCCTGATGTATATGATAAATCAGATGTTCCTGATACAAAAGTACTATTTTTGATAACTTGTCCAACAAGTCCTTCTGTATAGTTAATACCATTACTTCTTGCTTTATGATTGAACAACATAGCTCTTTCGATGTCTATTTTATGTTCTCTCAATTTGAGTGCAAGTACTCTTTCAAACTCATTTGCATATCCACGCATACGAGTTGCATAAGCTGTATTAGTCACTTCAGCTGCAGTTTTAAAGATTTGAGTATATCCAAATCCATCATCTAAGCTGCTTGACCATACATCTGGTGAGCCAGAACCTTCTGCATAAGCACTACCGATAACTTGACATTTGTCATTATCAGCAACACTATTTGCTCCAGATGCTCCAGAAATACTAATACATTTACCTGTAAAACTGGTATCACTACCATTATCTACAGGAGCAGTTTCGATTCTAACAATCGCTTGTCCAAAACCTACATTTGCTGCTGCATTCCCAGTTGTTCTAACTGCGAATACCATTCCTTTGATTAGCCAATCAACAGATGCACCACCTGATGTATCTACTGTAAAAGTATAATCTGTTCCTGCTGCAACTGTACCAACAGCTCCATCTATCAAAAATTCTCTACTTGTATAATCCACTTTACTTCTATCTTCTAGGTAACGGAAAATAGAATCATCAGTAGGAAGTTTAGCAGTTTTTGACAAATAAACGAAAAACGGACTTTCTTCAGGTGCTAGTTCAGCAATCCTATCAGAAAAGTTATACAATCGTCTTTGGTCAAGATTAGTTCCAGCATCAGAACCTGTAGCTGTATTTACAGTATTGAACTGACTAGCTTTCATTTGTCCACTTGTAATTGCCATTTATTTCCTCCTTAGCATAATTACTTTTTGATACTTTTTCCAATGCTATTATGATTAGAGGCAGACATAATATTATTCCACATACTATCTTCATCAGAAGGTTTAGGTGGTTCTCCACCTTGTATTAAACCAGCTGATTTAGGTTTCTGTTGTGTATTCTTCACATTTTGAATATTATTATTCGCTCTATTATTGCCACTTTTGGCAAGCCATACATTGTGCAAAGTATCAAGAGGAAGTTGTTCCTTTGGAGTTGTAACAAAATTTACAAAATCTCTTGCTTCATCATTAGACAATTTAAACTCATTTTGAGCTCTATATTCAAGATTTTGTACAGCTCTTTCAGCATCGATTTTTGACATATAGTCATTCATTCTATTGCTAACTGCTGTTTCAATCTCATTTTGTCGTAATTGATAAGAAGGAGAATTTGGGTTTGTATACGCATCCCACGGATTAAATTCCTCTTCAGTTAATTTCACATTTTCTTTTTCCTGTCCTTTACCCCCTGATAAGTGGTTTCTAACAACGTCTACCAGCTCAGGATTTTCCTGAAATAGCTTTGCTACTGGTCTTAATTTGTTTAACTCAGCCTCAGATTTATCATACATAGATTGGAATTTACGAGATTCTTCTTCGTGATTAACCTCGTCAGAACTCAAATCTTCTTGATACTCAGACTCACTCATAACATTATTTTCAGAAGTTTCAGAACCTTCTAAAGTTTCTTCAAATTGATTTTCTAGTGTTTCTTCACTCATATATCCTCCTTAAGATGTACCTTCATCAAAATTAATATCATTATCTGACATTAACTCCGATACATTAGTCTTCACCTTTTCTTGATTTATATTTTTCATTTTCTCAGCATTGATTTTATTTTTAGCATCAGTATTAGTAACAACCTTATTAAGTTCAGATTTAAATTTCTGTACCTCAACACGTTTCTTATCTTGTACTGATTCTCTTTGAGCAGTTTGTAAATCACCACTAAGAATCTTTATTTGGTCTTGTAGTTGTGCTACAATACCTTGTAATCTTTGTACTTCTCCAGTTCTTTGTAATACGCCTTCTTTATCATATATTTCTGTTTTCTTTAATGCTTCTACTTTATCAATTAGTCCTAATTGATATGCTTCTAAATACATTTGATATTCTGCGTGTTTATTTGAAGGCATTGTTGAACCAGAAACAACACGTATATCATATTGTCCTGAAGTTAAATCATTTTCAATCGCTACGATTGATGCAGTTTTATCATCATATAATCTATTATTTACTGCAAATTCTGTAATATCATTATTTGGTTGAACAATTCTAAATTTCTTTTCAAAAGAATAATGTCCTTTAGCAAGTTGATATATTACTTTACCTAATTGCTGTAAAGCCATTTCTATATCTCTTAATTTGCTTGCTCCTCTTCCTTCTCCCATTTGTGCAAGTAACATTGTTCCTCTTACTGTATTAGGAGCATTTTCTTTAAACCCTTGTAGTAATTCAGGAACACCGAAGTTTAAATCAATATATTTTTCACACTGATTAATTAAAGCATAAAATTCTCCTGATAATGCTTGAGGAGATGGAAAATGAGGTTCTCCATAACTTGGGTCGTATTCTATAACTGCATTTGGATTAGCCCAATCTTTTTCTAATTGTTGTAAATTTTCTACACTCCCTTGTGGAACAAGTAATTTAAGACCTGCTGATGTTTGTGCGTGTGATAATGCAAGAGAAAATAATTTGTTTAATAATCTTTGCATATCTTTTACTTTATTTACATCAGATTTTGGATATGGAGTATTAGTCCATATATTTGGAATTGGAATAATAGGGTATGTATCTGTATCTAATATAGTTTCATATAGAAGTACTTGTCCTAAAGAAGTTGTTACTTTAATTCTTGTTTGTGGAATTTCAACAAATTCATAAATTTTATTATTAAATAGTCTTTCATTCTCTTCTGCAAAAAGCGCAAAAGCTTCTGCACTCATAATAGTTTCAGTTCCATTTTTATTATCAGCTACTCTATAAAAAGGAACTCTTACCTTGGAAAATCTTTCTATAATTCTATAACGGTCGGAAATACTAGTTTCCCAATCTTTGTCTTCTACTTCAGCAGGAGTAAATGCATTAACAGAATTTTTCTTTTGTGACTCAGGATAATCGCTATACATATCAGACATATTATAAGTTTCTATATCTGGTAAAAATTGTTCTACATCTGGATATAAATTTAGTAATTGGTCTTTTGTAAGAATTGTGGACAACAATACATTTGCTGCATCTTTAAAATACCTGTCTCTAGAAGCAGGGTCTACATACACACGGAATGGATTAATATGTGTAAACATTACTTCCCCTCTACCATAATCAGCTTCAGGTTCTATGTATGCATAAAAATATCCCATTCCAGTAGTAGCATAATCGTGTACAGCTTGTTTAAAATGATGTTGTCCGTCTGATATATCATAAATATATTCTAATAATGTTTTCCAAACATTAGCCATTTTTACATCAGAATCTTCTCTAGCAGTAACGCTAAATTTAACTGGTCTTGATGTCATTAATGATTTTAATTTATCTATAGCAGCATAAATTCTATCAATCGTGAAATCTGCTTGTCCGATAGATTGTAATACATCAGACTCTTCTGCAGTAAAATGATTTCCTAATGTAAAGTCAATAGCATCTCTTGCTTCAACATCCCAATCTCTACGAGCATCAGCATATCGTTGAAACAATTCTCTATTATCTCTTGCTTTTTGGTCTTCTTTTATTTGTGCCATTATACTATATATGGTTCTAAAAACTCTTTATAAAATTCTTTATTTCTTGCTAAACGCTTTCTATTTCCATCTCTATCTTTAAATGTTCTTTCATAGTGTTTAAATCCAGGTCTAGTTGGGTCATCTTCAATCGCTCCTTCTATATCCTTATTTACCAAACATTTAGTTGTTGTTGGAAATCCTTTTAAATTACCTATATTAAAACAATAATCAGCAAGAGCATATTTAATTCTATCATCTAAGTCCTCCCAATTTTCTTCTTTTGAAAGAACATATTTTTTAGCCTTATTTAAAGAAATTTCAGCTTCGTGTCTTAAAGTATTTTCTACTTCTGTTTCAGACATTCCATAAGCTTCTAACTTTAATTGCTCTTTATCTGTTCTAATTTTATATCCGTAACCTATAGTTTTTAATCCTCCCTCTGGAGAATCATACGGATAAAATCTATCCCCTACTTTATTTTTGTAGCCCTCTACCCTTTTTAAGTAGTTTGTAAACTGTTCTAATGTGTAATTAGATACCATTCCCCTAAAGAAGTTACTACCAACAATAGCACGAAGTCTCATATTTTTAATCCTGTCATCCAATTTATTTTAGTTCTAGTATATTTAGGTATATCATCAGGTTTTTCATACTCATCTGATTGAATGATTCCACTTCTTGGAGGCTTTGCAAAAAAGTCAGCATAATACAATCCATCAAGTAAATCATCGTGTCTTCCTTTAGGAAATTCAAATAATTCATCTATAAGAGCTGTATGTTCTTTTCTTATAAAAAGTTTCCTACTATTTACAATACTTCCTAATGACATTTCTAATCTATCTTCTTTTTTAATTCCGTGTGGAGGTTTTACTCCTTTGTTAATACCAGAAAGTAATCTTTTTTCTTTTCTTGCCATACGTTCTAACATATCTCTAACCATTTCTTGCGCACCAACAGTTTCAACAGCACATCTTCTTATAGGAGCATATTCTTTTGCAATTTTTAATATTTGTTCAGGCATATCAAATGCTGGAATCTTTTCGTGGTAATAATCAATAACATATCTATTTTTATTACTATCTATTCCCATTACCATAACAACTTGATAGTCTGATTTACTAGTAGCTGTATGAGCTAAGTCTACTCCTAAATATGTATAAATAGGTATCATTTCTTTATCATTTTTTAAATAACTAAATTGTCCATCACTATAATACTCATAATTATGATATTGTACTCTATCCATCTGGAATGTAGCAGAAGCAACATCTCTAGCATCATTCATATATTCTTGAGCAAATTTGTCTATTTTACCTGCTTCAATAAATTCTTGTTTTTTCTGTTCTAGCTTTTTTAAAGGAAATTGTTCTTTCCAAACAGGTTTTCCATCTTCTATCGCTCTAATAAATGTTACTGACCAAGGATAATCTTTTTTTTCTTTTTGAGCATCATTATAACCATCACATACATTTTGTAAGAAAGCATCATAATGAACAATAGTTCCAGATAACCATATCCATCCTTCATTTCCAGGAGTTTCTTCTAATGCAGGATAAACAGTAGAAACAATCCATTGTTTAATTTCATCTCTTCTTTCTGCTGTTTTAGTATTTAACTCAGATTCAAAGTCATCAAGTATAATTCCTGTATATCTTACATCTACCTCAGCACGACCTCTAAGTCTTTGTGAAGTACCTTTAGCAATAATACGATGTCCTTTATTAGTTACTAAATCTTTTTCTGTCCATCTTTTTCCTTCATCAGCACCACACAGATTACCAAAATAGTATCTTATAGCTTGATTATTCTCTAAATGTGAACGAATATACTTTAAGTGGTCAATAGATTGTCCTTGTTCCTCTGCAACCCAAGCCATAAACATAGCCTGGTCTTGTGGAGTAAAACAAAGCCTATGCATAATTGCAGCCTTCATTAATACTGATTTTCCAAAACCACGAGGTAAAACATTACAAATACGAGCTCCTGGTTTTGTACTAATTAATTTTTTACCTAAGTCATAATGAAAAGGAGGAGAAGCTGATTTATGTAAAAAATCATTTGGTAAGAATAACTTACCAAACAGTATCAAATCCTTAGATGCTTTATGTAACAGCATCTCCTTTTCACTTATATTAAGATTTTCCATAGTTACTTATAAAATCCCTGCTAAATGCAATTAAATCCATATCTTCATCATATACACACATACAGTCACAATCTATTGTAATATACCTATCAAGAGGAATATCAAAGATTGAATACATTATAAAGTCATTATACTGAAGTTTAGCTTTCTTCAGTTTTACTACTCTGTTGCACATCTGGCAATCTATGCATTTCTCTTTCTTGGCTTGCAATTTTTTTGACATTTTTCCCCTCCAATAATTCAAGTTGTTCAGGAGAAAATCCTTTAAACAATGAAATTGATTCAGTTTTTTGTTCTTTTTTACCTAATAATCCAGATATTTCCATTAGCATCTTTAGCGACGAAATCTTATCACTATCTTTTGCTTCTTCATTATCTACAATCTCTTTTGTCTTTAATAGAAGATATTTAGGAGTAATTTCTGTTTCATTTAATATTTTTTCTATTTCTTTATCTATCAAGGTTTTTATCCTTTCTGTTTTTAATAACATACTACTTTGCTCTTTGATATATTTTTCAGAGCTGGCTTTAGGATAAGCTTTTTTAAAAGCTTCTACAATTCCATCTCCTTTTGCAACATATCTAGCAAATAAAAATTCTTGCTTGCTAGGATTTATTCTATCTTTAAGAATACTCCTTGCAGACTTTCCACTAAAGGCATAAATATTTTCTCGTAGCTTTCCTTCCATTTTAGCAGAAGGAGCGTTACGAAACATACCGATAGCTGTGCGAACATAGTCTTGATTGTCCACCTTTCCTTTTTCTAAGACTTGACAAACCTGCTCATCATCTGTCAATGTCCAAGCAAATACAGGAGCAGTCCTCCAATCATCGTAAACTTGTTCATCTGGCATAACCTGCCTAAGTTCATCTAGATTTTCGTATACTATATGCTCCTTCTGCTTTATAATCCTTTTTTTCATTTGCGATGTACTATATATTCAGGGTCTTTGTCACTTAATCGTATTTCAACCCATCCTTTTGTTTGTGGTTCAAACATAGCATATCGTGCATATTCTGCATATCCTATAAATGAGCCACCACGTACAAACCATTGTCGTTTAACTTCTTCGTTATCTTGCATAATTTCAAACGAATCTACTGGTCTAGCGTATAATTGATGGTTATGCCCTAAATAATACATATCAGCATCAGGAAATATGTTTCTTAACCTAATTAGCTCTAAATCTCCATTTTTAGCTCCACTTTTACCGTGACCACTAGCAAATGTAAATCTATTTGTTCCATAATTAATTACCGTATATCCAGGAAAAGGGAAATATGGTACTTCTAGGTCATCACATAGCACACGAATAATATCAATACCAGCTAATCGTACAGAACGCAATGTATCGTGATTTCCACCACGTAAAAAGACACATTTACTTAGTATTGGTCTCACCATTTCAACAAATTGTGAATATTGTTCGTTATTATCAAAAACTTGGTCTCCCTCTGGTATATGATAGTTAGGTGGTATAAACTCTAACATATCACCATTTCCAAACCATAAGGCATTTGGGTCTTTTTTAATCTTATCTATTGCTTTTAATAGCAATGCTCTGTCAAATACTTTGCTCCCTACGTGTATATCAGTTAGGCAGTGTAAATTTACTTTTCTTTTTTTAGTATTATGCTCTAATATTTTACCTGGATTAATCATTTTTCTTTTCTCCATTTTCTAAATCATTATACATATTGTATTCTTGTTCATACATATAATAACTTAGTAGTATTATACTATAATTTATTAAATCTAACATAGTGTCTTCAAGTTTTTCTTCAGATACTGCTATTTTACCATTTCTCTTCAATAAATTAGCAATTCTAGCTATTTTATCGGAAATTCTAACTAGAATACCTGTAGAAGTTTCACATATTTTTAAGGCTTCTACCATTTGAAAGTTAGAAAACGGTTCTTGTTGCTGTGCATAGTCAATATTCTTGTTATCACACAGCGATTTTGCTTTTTTAACGATAGCATCATAATTAGGAATCATATTTCCCTCCTGCTTTTTCCCATAGATAGTGTCCAACTCCAAGTTGGTACAAGGAGTTGGCAACTACTTGGACTTGTGTTTCTGTCATCTCTAAACTCGTACCGTGTGTAAGGGCGTGTACTACCTCGTGGCACAATACTTCTAGAATTTTTGTATGTTTCATATTGCGTTCTATTATAATATCGCAGTTACGCATAGAAACTGCTCCTAAAATCTCCATATCATCTGTACCATACATCGCTTTTTTTCCTTCTATAAAGCGAATATCGTACTTATGACCGTTAATCTGAAGATTTAGGTTCTTTTTTGGTATTTTTAGCATCTTCTGCAGCCTTCTTTTCAATTTCATCTTGTATATATTTATTAAATTTTTTAGTTTCTTTTTTCATTTCTATATATTTATATATGACTTCTTCTAACAACATTAGTCTTTGGAAAACTTCATTGATAAAACTCTTATTGAGGGCTATATTGTATACTAAGTCTTTATTAGTAGGTTTTTTCTTTTTCTGTCTCATACTAAGAGTCTAAAACAATAATTGGGAAAAAGTCAAGAAAAAAATTTTTACAATATTTTTATAAACCTAATACGTTTTATACTTGACTTCAGGCTGTTTTGTCTTTAAATTCAGTTAGAACTAACTGCTAACATACTAGCTAGTATAGTTAGTATAGTTATCTGTATTCCTAACTCCTTATATATCAACACTTACAGCTATCCAGAAACCTAGAAAACTAAAAAAATAGGGCAAGTATGCGTGTTCTTCTTTTTTTTCAATCTGACGCGCCCCCTAGCTTTGATTAGGATTAGCTTTTTTAGTTGAAAATCCTAGCTTTTCTCCTCTGGGAATACAATTATTATTAATGTCAAGTAAAAAGTGGAGCTAGTTATATTTCTCTGTAGATAGGGGGGATACCCTCGACGAAGCTATAAAAACTTGACAATCTGCCCTACAATGTTATATTACAGCCGTTTTCTAGCCCTTCAAAATTATCTACCTGCTAGCCTTCAACCTATTAAAATAATAATGTTGGCTAGCTATACCCTGCCATACTTTAATAATGTTGGCTAGCTACAGCCTGCCAAACTTTTAATAGCTGTTTAAACACTTACTAATTATATCTAGTTATATTTATTCATACGCTTGTAATAGTTTATATAGCCCTAATTATGTAGCCCTACCAGTAACCCCCAGCCGTAGCAGTTTAAACGGTTTTTATTTGTTTTCTAGTTATTATATGTTATATTCCTACTGTATTTGACAAAATAAGGAGACAAAAACAATGAAAAAATCAATACAAAAAACAGCAGTTAAGAAGGCAATAAACAGGGAAGATTGGCTAAATAAAGCTAAAGACCTTCTAGTCGAATTTGTCTTTTTACCTGCTGGCATTAAGGTTCATAAGAAAATCAGAATATCGATTGGATTTATGAGCAAGGGAGCGACCAAATCAAACGCTAACAAGCACACGCTAGGGCAGTGTTGCCCTACTCATATGAGCGCTGACGACGTCAACGAAATTATCCTAAATATTGATAGAGATAACGAACTTGAAATGTTGGCAACTCTAACCCACGAAATAATCCACGCCGTAGACAATAATGTTAACGGTCATAACCACGTTTTCGCTGGTTATATGGAGAAGGTAGGGCTGGAAGGAATTCCAACGTCTACCGTTGCAGGTAAGAGTTTAAACGGTATCCTAAAACAGATAGCAAAAAAGCTAGGAAAGTTTCCAGGCAAAGCGCTAACTGTTCCACATATTCCAGCAGATACAAGAAACATCAAAGTAACTTGTAGCTGTTGCGAATATGAACCCCTAATAATAAGAGCTTCAGCCCAGCAGATATTGACCTTCAATAATACCTGCCTACGTAGTGGCAAAAATGGAGCGTTATTAGTGGAGTTTAAACCTAAACACAAGAACAACGCTTTTAAGTCGAAAAAAGACGCTGTTCGTGTTCCTCTGAATTTCTTTACTGAAGCGATGAGATTAGTAAAAGAAAAACAGGGCAAAAAAGGTAACAATGGTTACTACAGAAACTAAAATAAACCAGAGCTTAAAGGGTAGCTGTTTAAACAGTTACCCTAGCTCTACAATTAAGGAGATTAAAATGAGATTAATCACGAAAAAAATCACGGAAGCGTTCAGAGATTACAGAGCGCAAAAAGTGAACAATTCAGAAGTAAAAGTTGACCACTTTGACGGTAGACCTGGAAGCGTTGCGCTGTATCTACACGGAAACCTAATAGCTACTTTCAACCCTACAGGTATGAGTGGATACCATCACGTAGGGCAGGCTGTAAGCTTTACGCTGGCAGGCTGGAACACGCCAACCACTAAAGAGCGTTTGAATGGTCTGTTTAAAACTATGGGATTAACTGCCAGAATAAGACAGCGTAATTATCAGCTGTATCTTGACACGCCAACAGAGAGCGTAAAAATTAACGCTTATGGCTGGTTTGATATTGGTGGTAAAATGTCAATAGTTAGCGACTACTTAAAACACAAGTAGAACCACGCTAAAACAAAAAAAGCCTCATTAATTTGGGGCTTTTTTTTTACCTATACCTTCCTATACCTCAACCTATTTAAATCGATTTTAGGGCTATTCTAACGCTTTATTTTTAGCTTCTGGAGTTAATTCCATAGCGTTTTTTACGGTTTTTTAAAATATACGTTTTTTTCTTACTAACTGTTTAAACAGATAGTAAAAATAATAACTACTTTAATAAAATAAACCGACTGGTCGGTTTGTAATTTTACTAGTAAGCGCTAACTGTTTAAACGGATAGCAAAATATTGCTTTTAATATATTTCTAGAAAAGATTTTCCAGGCTTAAAAGTATGTAATCCTGGAAATATTTCTACCGTGATTTTGAGCTGATTTATAGAGATAAAAACGAATATTATTTGCACAAATGGATATTCTTTTGTAAGTTGTTACGAATTTGACGTAGATATTTAACAATTTTATAGACAAGAAGCTTCAGACCAGGAGAAATTCTCATAGAAATAGAAAGAGATAATATATGAGTGGCATAAGTATATTATCGTGGTTGAAAGCCCTATCCTGCGAGCCGTTGTAAGTCTCACACTGAAAATTCTTTAAATCTATAGAAGGCAGTTTTTTGACAATTGGACAACATTAAAATTTCTCTCCTTGATAGGAGCTACCGAGTAATACTGATGATGGTTTAGGTAGCTCCAGGTTTTTTCAAAACCGAAAGCTAGCTGTTTAAACAGCTAGCTCTATTACTAATTAATTAAAGGAGTGATTATGGCTAGTAAAAGTCGTTCCACCAGATTAGGAGAAGCGCTAGGTCAAATTGACGCAATAATAGTTGACGTTCAAGAGCTATTTGACGAGCTTGAAAACTGGAAGTCTGGTATGGAAGGAACTAACCTTGAAAACACTTATAAGTATGAACAGCTTGACCAAGCTTGTGAAGTTCTTGAAGATATAATTTCGGACCTTGAAGCAGTGAAAGAAAGACATACTGAAGTAGAGTTTCCTGGTATGTTCTAAACAAAACCGAAAGCCAACTGTTTAAACAGTTGGCTCTATTACTAATTAATTAAGGAGATATAAAATGAATAAATCAATACAAAACGCAAAGAAAACAGAGCAAGAGCTTGAAAATGTTATAGAGTTTATATCTAGTAGAGATTTAGATGAAAGCTACGACTGGTTTAGAGAAAGTTCAGAAGATTTGTCTGATGAAAAAGAGCTAGAGCGTAGATTAGAATTTATAAGCTCACAAAGTCTTGACCAAGATTTTGAGATATTTAAAAACGAATAATAAATAATTACCCTATCACATAATCACATCACAAGTAAACCGAAAGCAGACTGTTCAAACGGTCTGCTCTATTACTAATTAATTAAGGAGAAATAAAATGAATAAAACGGAAAAAACATTAGAACAATTAAGAGATGATATTGAAAGCTATGTTGATACAATAGATGTAGCTCCTTATTCATCTAATCTAATTAGTATGTCTTTGCGAATAATTGATAAAAATTATGGTAAAGATAAAGCCAACGAAACAATAGATATGTTTGAGTTGGAAACATTAGGCTATAATAAAGTAGCATAACTACAAGTAAACCGAAACGGTAAGTGTTTAAACGCTTACCGTCTATTCACTAATTAAGGAGAAATAAATAATGGAATTAAATACAATAGAAATACTATTTATAATGATATGTTGTGGATTGGTTTCTTATTTTATAGGTTATGTAACAGGAACGTTAGCAAACCTTAAAATGAGAGTAAACCAATTAGAAGAAAAACTAATTAAGGAGAAATAAAATGGAAGATTGGAAAAAATATGGTATGGGCAAAGAAGAGTGGAAGATTTACTCTCAATACCTTAAACCAAAAGAAGAAGAAGAAGAAGTAACAGAAAAAGAAGAAGTGGATTTCACAAGGTTCAAATATTCAGAGCTGAAGAAGTTAATTGCACTTTGTAAAAAAGATAAAAAAGAAAAAGTGTTATTAGAGAAATTAGAAAAAGTGGAAGAATATATTACTAGAAATAAAAGATACAGAAATAACAGAACAGGAGAACCGAATAAATCAAATAAAATGAAATTTTCATTTGAAAGAAATAAAATGAAATCTGGAGACATAGGTCTTGGCGTCTACATCTACAATTATGAAGTTGATGATACAATAATAGTCTCTTCTACTGGAGATAAATACTATAAATAATTACCCTATCACATAATCACATCACAAGTAAACCGAAACGGTAAGTGTTTAAACGCTTACCGTCTATTCACTAATTAAGGAGAAATAAAATGATAAAAGAAAAATGGATAAAAACAGAAGTTGATATTGAAGTAATTGGCAGTGATGAAACTACCTATGAAACTGTTAATTTTTACTGGCTTGTTAAGGAGTTTAATCACTCTTATGAAGACAGTGAAGGAAATATCATTGAGCAGGGCTGGGGTAACGGATACGTTCTCATACCAAACGACCACCCTTTTGCAGATAAAGAACAGTGGTCTGAATATGGAGATGAAATCTCTGGAATAAAAACCTATTCAACAGGTGATATTTTCCAGGAAATTACTGCAAGTGGTCCACTTTCGACTAAAAGTCTGGCAATGAAAAAATATGGATTTACAAAAGATATGAAGAGTTATTTTCTGCTAGGCTTTGACACTGCTCACGGACACAATTCAAAGGCTGATGATTTCACCTCTGTTGTATACGCTACTATATCTCTTGTTAATCATCTTAAAGATATTTACAGAGATTATTACACTATTAAAAGAGCTTCTTTACCTCTTTTAAACGAACGTATGAAAGAAGAGATGAACGCTGTTGTCAAAAGATATTTAGGCAACAAGTCATCTTTAGCTTGGTAATTACACAAAGTAAACCGAAAGCTAGCTGTTTAAACAGCTAGCTCTATTAACTAATTAAGGAGAAATAAAATGGATAATAAATACATAAATGTAAGAACAGACACGAACATACACAGATACAATGACGGAACAATAATACAATCTCCTCTCACAGAAGACGAGAGAAGAAAAGTAGGCACTGTTAAGTGGGATATAGAGCATAGAAATACAAGTAATAGTATACCTTGTTATGACCACTGCAGAGACAGATTAATAGAGTTATTGCTTCATAAATACGGAGTAGCAAACTCTCTTAAATCTAATAACGGTGGCTGGGTAAAACCAGTTACAGAAATGTTTCAATATACAAAAGAAATAAAAAATAAAGATGAAAGAAGAGTTTGTTGGCAGTATATAAAATCTTGGAATTTTGAAAACTTCAGCAATTCTTCAACGCTACAGATATTGCGATTAGTTGAAGACCTTCATCTTACCAGAGACGTAGACAGTAAATCTCCTGGATTTTGTCTAGAGTATGTAAAAACTGGGTATGATGAGTTTGAGTGGGCTGTTAATGACAAGTGGGGAGTAACAAACCAATACGGTGAAACGCTTCCAGAAGATAGAAGACTAATATCAAATATATATGATATTTCAATCTATTTTGACTACATCTATTACAATAAACACAAATGGGTCAGCACTACGGAAGCTCCTGGAAGTAGAAATCTATCTATTAACTGCGCAATTAGATTTCACAAACCAGGCAACACTCCAAAAAGTTGTGACTTTGATTATTCTTACTGGCACTTTCCTGCAAAATATCATACGCCGTATGATAAATATTATGGGAAAATAAGTCCAATAAGAAATTATTAGAGTTATAAACCGAAACTAGTAGTAACTGTTTAAACGGTTGCTACTAGTCTATTAACTAATTAAGGAGAAATAAAATGGTTAAATATAAAAAGTCGTTTGGTGGTAGAGAAAAGTATTTCTCTACTAAATATAAAAAAGACATAACTTTTGATTGTGTTATTAGAGCAATAGCACACGGAACAGGTCTTGATTATATGAAAGTCTTTAGGGATTTGTGTAATTTAGCAATTACTACTGGCTACCTTCCAAACGCTAAACAGACTTACGAACCATACCTTTTTTCACTGGGCTGGAAAAAACATAGCCCTATGAAGAACGGACACAACAAAAAAGTTCGTTTGAAAAACTACAAAACCGAAGGCACATACATAATTCTTACTGCCAGGCACTTAACCTGCATAAAGGAAGGAATATTGTATGATACTTGGGATTGTAGAAATTCGTGTGGTAATTCATACTACGCTAGTTAGTTAGTTCAAACCGAAAGCAGACTGTTTAAACGGTCTGCTCTATTATTAACTAATTTAAGGAGAAATAAAATGATAAATGATAAAAGAACAAGAGAACAGCAAGCTGAAATAGACGTTGCAATTACTGACGAATATTCTGAATATATAGGTGATACTGTATGTTGTGAAGAAAACGCTGGAGACTTTTGTTTATGTGAAGAAGATAAAGATGAACAAATTAGAGTAAACGCTATTTGGATAGCAGAAGGAGTTATACAAGCTAAAGATGAAAAAGAATACTTACAAGCTTGGCAAACTCTGGTAGATACAGGATTAGCTTGGAAATTACAAGGCTGGTTCGGTAGACAAGCTAAATCTCTAATTGACGCAGGCTTAATTAAAAAAAAGGGAGAAGTAAGATGAGTGAAGATAAAATAGTAGAATATATCTATTTTGATGAAAACAATAATGTTGATTATTCAACAAGACAACCAGATAGATATAACAATAATCAGTTCTGTATAAAATTAGAGTTTAACAATAGAATTGATAGAACAGTAGTTCTAAATGCTTTGTTCCCTAATGATAAAAGAAAAATAAAGGAGAAATAAGATGAATAAAAAGTTAGATGAATATATGGATACTCTTGTTAGCATTAAGGATACGCTAAAAGGATTTAAGTCTGAAGACTTTGATTACTATGAAGTAGTCATAGATAAAGTAATACAGATTTTACATATGGTAAAGGATTTGGATTTATCTAATTGGTATTACAGACTTAAAAGAATAATGCATTCAGAATTAATAGATAAATAAAAAAAGGAGAAATAAGATGATAAACACGCTAATAGAAAATATGTTTGTTATGTTTATTAAGTTAGTTTTTTATGTTGGTATCTGGACAAGTTTCTGGTTATCAATAATCTGGCTTAATGCACAACACGAATTTATGCTAATAGAAGGAGCTTATTATTTAGATAGGCTAGCGCTATATGGAGCTTACACGGTGTTAATTTCAACAGGTGTTATAGTTTTAATACGCTACGCAAGAAAAGTTATGGGTATAAGACCTCATAGCTTTACTGTGAATTTTTAGTTGTTGTCCAATAAAAAAGAAGCTCTGGGATTAATTCCTGGAGCTTTTTTTTTGCCCTAAATTAAAGACTGTTTAAACGGATAGCATAATAAGATTTATGACATAAAAAAAGTTATCCACAAATTGTGGAAAAGATGTGGATAAATAATTTCGGAAAAGATACGGAAAATATTTCTTGACAAGTTGCTAACATAATAACTAAACTAACTGCTAGCTAAAGAAAGAGAGATAGTAGATGAACAACGAATTTTCAAAAAATGAAAAAAACAATAGATGAAGTATAAATTATATTGTTCTCAAAGAAAGGATTATAAATGGAGTTAGTATTGTTAGCAATATTTGGAGTATGGTTAGTAGTAATTGTTATTACTTATGATATTAGATTAACAGATAAAGAAGATAGTAGATGAATAATGAATTTTCAGAAAAGGAAAATCTTGGAGTTAGAACACAAGATTATTTAAAATCAGATATTATAATACTAAACATAGAAGACTTAAAACACGATTTATATTCTACTGAAATAGATTTGAAAAATCTACAGTCTTTAAATGATAGGTCCAGTGATAAAGATATTGCAATACTAAAAGGTAGAGTTCAATTATTGGAAGAGATAATAAAAATGAAAGAACAGGATAGCGAAAATGGATTGGGTTAGAGAATATGAGGAAAAAAGAGAGCAGAAAGCAATGGAACAATCAATGGGAAATAAAGACGAATATCACAGACTAATGGATAGCGAGTGGGATAATTTTTATACCATTGATGATTTTTGTTCTGAAATATATGATAAAATTAAACGAGAATTGGAGGCAAAACTATGAGTAAGCGTTTAAACGGAGAGAGAGTGAAATATTTTATTATTGCTTTTTCAATTTGGATTTTGTTTCCAATACTTTCCTGGTATTGCATTATTAAATTTATATTGTGGTTGATAAAATGAGCTACGATAAAAATAGAAACCCTGTTTATGAGTATGAGCCTAGAGAATTTCCTTATAAGAGCTTAAAAGACCCTAAATATATAAAAGACAGAAATGATATTTTTAGGGAAAATGGAAACGGCTGGTGGTATAACACTGGAAAAAGCAAAGCAAATAAAACAGGTTTTACCAGACCAAATAGAAAGAAAAACAATGTTAATAATAAATGATAAATCAGTCTGTAGTATTTGTGGAGCTTATTATCAGTCTAATGGATATTGCTCTAACGGACATTTATCAGAAGGAAAAAAAATGAGAGCAAAAATAACCCTTTTTGAAAAAATAATGATGGTATTTCATAAGTTTAGATTTAAAAAACTATCAGCGCTAAAGATTGCAAAGGAAATAGAAAAGTTACCAGATTGGAGACAGAAATGATATATAAAAAAATAAAAGAAATATACTGCACGGATTGTGAAGAGCAATTACCAGAAACAGATAGCGCTTTTGACGGAAATACTGACTATGACATTGAAAGTTCTTTATTTGTTTGCGATAAATGTTTAGATGAAAGCGAGCAAAAACACGAGTTTGATAGTCCACATAGATTGGAGGTTGTAAATGAAAGAAAAAAAATCGCTCAAAGGTAATATCACACAAATACTAGTATGGTTAAAAGTAAATAATATTGCTTATTTTTCTTTTGAAGCATTTACAGTAAAAGAACCAGGTAAAGAGCCAGTAGAAAAATATTATGATTTTATCAGTAACAGTGGAAAATTTTATTCAAAAGATGAAATTATTGAATTAGCAAAAAGTAGAGGATATAAAGAAGAAGAGAGGTAGTATGAGTAAAGAAGAAAACATTGAATTACAAAATAAGGCATATAACGATATGTTTGTTCAAAAAGAAGAAATACTAGATAGCAACGCTATACCAAGAGTAACACAAGAAATATTTTATGTAATAATTACAGATGAATTTGGATTTAAAAAAACTACTATTGATATAGGTTTTACATTAAAAGACTTAAAAGAAAAACTAGAAGTCTTACAAAATTATTATGACAATACCTCTAATACCGTTTAAACGGATAGGAAATTAATAGTAGATATTACTTAAGATTTGGGTTAAATTATTAATGAGAGACTTAAAAACAGTAAAAAAGGAGTTATCTATGCTTGATATAAAGACTTATAGAAAAATATCAAACGGAGATTTGAAGTCGTTTTTGTTTGTTATACCTAAAAAAAATAAACATAATTCTTTTTCCTGGACAGCTCAATATATAGCGAAGAATAAAAAAGAAGCTATAATGAAGTTAATGCAGGATTGGGATATAGATTATGATGAAAATAAAGGTCATAAATGCTATTGACGAAAAGAGAATTTTTTAGTAATATCAATAGCTAGTTTACTAGACTAGCAACCAAAGTGTGAGTAATCATTGTTTGGTCTCCTTTAATTAGTAGTTGTGTTTTTAGAAGAAGTCGCTATTGACATTGAGACATTGTATAAATTCTAGAGTTTTACAGTGGCGCAAAAGCACAACGACAAAACAGGCAAGGTATGTAAATTTACTCTTGCCTTTTTTGTTTATTATAGCTATTATTAATAGCGAACAGTAGATATTAACTTAAAACTTAATGGCACAAAAAAGGAGTGTCGCAGGTAACCAATCCTGTTTATCCTTATTAGTTATTATATTTTAAGCAAATACAAATGGTTGGCTACTGTTCTACTGTTCGCAAAGAATTGAACAAAAGCTGTCGTGTTTGTGGCAAAACTTTTCATACACTAACCAGCAAAAGTTTGGACAGCTTAAAGAAAGGAGAAATGAGGTAAAAATAGTATGGGAGCAATAGGATTTATTTGCCCAGACAAAGAAGTAATACCGTTTAAACGGTGTCTAAAAAAATGTCGTATGAGTGAGCGCTGTATGAGTAAAGCGACTTTAAAAGCTATGTCAGAACAGCGACCAGATGAAAGACCTCCAAGCACTACTGAATTATTATCTGGCACTTGTGAAGCTTATCTTAAAAGAGTAGAACAATATTATATTGACCCACAGGATAGAGCCTTCGCTCTTATGGGAACAATTCATCACTTAAATTTAGAAAACCAGGAGCTAGGAGAAGAGATACTAAAGGAAGAAAAATTAAAGGGATTGGATATTACTGGTATCTTGGATTATTATGATACGGAAAGTAAAACATTAATTGACTATAAGAATACTGGTAGCTACAAAGCGTCTAGAGTATTAGGATTACAGTCTAAAATGATACCAGACCCTACTGGAGCTAGATATAAAAAATCTGGAAAATGGGGAAGAGCTGGAACAGTGAAAAAAGTAAAAAGTTTTTATGAAGATAAAAGCACTAGTGATTTTGGAGATTGGTTATTCCAGGTAAATATGTATAGGTATTTATTAGAGAAAAAAGGATATGAAGTAAAGGCTATGAAACTGCAAATGAACGTAAGAGACGCTAATACAATTTCAGCAATTTCACGAGGAGTAGAGAAAAATATTTACTTTGTTGATATTCCTTTTGTTGACAATGAAATTATTTTGCCGTATTTTATCGATAAGCGAGACAGATTAGTAGAACATCTTGCAAGTAGAACAACACCAGGGAAATGTAATGAAGAAGAAACTTGGAACGGAAAGAAATGTGAAAAGTATTGTGAAGTTAGAAAACTATGTCCACACGTTTAAGGAGGCACTAATGACAAAAGAGGTAGAAACTAAAGACGCTATGCAACAGCTACTTATATCTTTTTCACAGATTGCGTATCACTTTAGCAGTCTTAATGAGGAGTTGATTTTAGCGAAAGAAGAAATAAAAAGATTAGAGCAGGAAAATATAAGATTAAATGAGGAGCTATCAAGATGACACAGAAAGCAAATAAGAAAAAACAAACTGTATTTGAAGATTTATTTAATTATAATGCTAATGATTATAAAGAGCAGAAAGGAAGATATGATTATATTTCCTGGTCAGACGCACTAGCAATCGTATTAAAAAAATATCCAGATACCACCTGGGAAGTTCACGAATTTGAATACCCTAAAGAGATATCTTCTAGTATGACAGGTTGGATTAAACAGCCTTATATGAAAACTGATACAGGATATTTTGTAAAAGTTAGTGTTACGATAGAAGGTATTACTAGAACACAAATTCACCCTGTATTAGATAATGTAAACAAGACAATATTAAAACCAAATGCTTACCAAATTAATACATCTATTGCCAGGTGTTTAGTAAAGTGTTTTGCGTTGCACGGATTAGGATTGTATATCTACCAGGGAGAAGACCTTCCACAAGAAGAGGCAGAAAAAGTGGAAGAGAATAAGCCTAAAGATATTACAGAAGAGCAAAGAAAATATTTGCTATCTTTAATAGAAGGTAAAGAAGAAGGATTTAAGAATATGATTAATGTTTCTATTGAAAATAAGAAGATAAATTCAAGTAACATTAATTCTTATATTGAACAGTTTAGCCCTAAAAAGAAAGGAAAAAACAATGGCAAAAAGTAACACGGAAGACCAGACAATATTTCAGTTAAAAAAAGATTTTGGCGATTTTTTAGATATGTATTTGTCTCAATCTTTTAGTTTAGAAAAATTAGATAAAATGGCAAAAGAATTACAAGAATTTTGGAAACTAAAAGTGGAGGAAAAATGAGCGAAGACTATATAAAAATTAAAGTAAAAAAAAATGACTATAAATCTTTATTGTCAGAGGTATTAAAACTATTTAGAGAATTAGACTATAATGTAAAAGTGGAGGAAAAATGAGCGATAAAGACATATTAAATTGGTTAATTGAAAAATTACAAACATACGAAGTTATGTCGCAAGAGGATATAACAGAGCTATTACTTAAAGTAGAGGAGAAAAGAAAATGAGTGACCAACAAATGAAAGACTTGGAAGAAATTTTTGGAGAAGACGCTTGGTATGAGCCAGGAGAAAATAAATCTTCTTCAATGGTTGAAGCAGGAACATACGAAAATATTACTGTATGTGAGCTTAATGTAAAACCAGATATTGTTGTCCAAGGAAAATTCCTGGCAGATATTTATGAGCCAGTTTTTGAAATTAACGGAAAGAAAGTAAAACATAAAGGTCTGTTTAGATTTAAAAAACCAGACCCAGCGAAATATCCAAATTTACAAGCTGATATGGGAAGCAATTCTGGATATTTTAATTTTTGCGAAATGGTTCATCTTACCTATTCAAAAAACGGTAAAATGGTATTGCCAGAGTTAAGCGAAGAAACGCTAAAAAGATACATATATAATGTTGAAGTTGTCGTAGAAGAGTGGATTGGAAGAGAAGGTAACGAAATGAAAACTCCTAGAGTTTCAAAAGTGTTAAAAGCTCTCCAACGTTCTAAAGAAACATTAATGGAAGAATAACGGTTTCTAGTAAACCAGACACCGTTTAAACGGTTTTCATTGTTCCGTTATAACGGTGTCATTATTAGTGTGGGGGGGTTTACTTACCTCTTTATCTACGTCAAATCTCGTTCGTTACCTCCTCACACAATTTTAAGGAGAATATATGCCAGCAAAAAATAAATTAAGAGGCACTTACTATGAGCGTAGGTGTGTTGAAAAAGCAAAAGAATTTGACCTAAAGGCAGAGCGCACTTGGGGAAGTGACGGAAGGTCAAGAGGGTTACCACAAGAAGTAGATATGGTTTTAGAAGACAATATCTATATCCAATGTAAGAAAAGAAAAAAACTAGCTAAACATCTTAAACCTACTAAAGAGATACACGTTCAATTAGTTGGAGAAGATTATGGGGAAGATTACGCAATTATGAGCCAGGAATATTATTATACCTTGGTAGCTATGATAAAAAATTGTTTAAATAAAGAAGAAGGAGGGCAAAATGCCTAGAAAAAAAGCAATAGTAAAAAAGAAGGGATTTAATCTATGGGAAAGAGTTTATAAAGGAGCTTTAAAATTCTTTTCAAAAGAGTATCCAAATAAACCTAAAAGAAAGAGAGCGAAAAAATGAGTAAGAAAGAAAGTAAAGATATACAACCAAAAGAAGTAGAAGGAAAACTAGAAAGTTTCCAGGAAGAGCTTAAGAATGTTCAAGAGCGTTTAAACGCTTTGTCTAATGAGCAAAATAATTTGCGATTAACAGAACAAAGACTAATTGGAGCTATAGTAGGTATGTCTAACTTGTTAAACAAGGAAGAGACAGATATAGTTCCTAATGGAGAACAAGAGGGGGGTCAAGCGTGAACCAAAATGACCTAATACTTGTCGCTCTAAAAAATGGAGAACGTGTTACTCCGTTATCAGCTTTAGAGAATTTTGGCTGTTTTAGATTGTCAGCAAGAATATGGGATTTACGAAACGAAGGGTATCCTATTAAGAAAAAATTTCTGACAACGCCACAAGGTAAAACTGTTGCAGAGTATTACCTGGAAGAAGAAACTAATGCTCCTGGATAAGATAATTGTAAATAAAAAACATCATACTGATGAAGAGCTTTATGAATTACAAGAGCTTATCATACTTATAGCAGAAGCAAAAGGTTTTACAGTTGGTCGTATGTTGACATATAAAGGTATGGAGGAAATAAATCCAAAAATGCCTTTTAACGTTGATGATACAATGAGAGAAGACGAAGAAAAGCAAGCAAAAAAAATGTTTACAAACTGCAATACTTGTGAAGATTAAGCTTGTAAAAGCAATACAAAAGGTATGGCTGTATATTTATGAAAGTGTTTATTCAAAAGACACGCTAAAAGCTTACTTTGATGATGAGTGGTTTGATGATGAATATATAGAAAGCGAAAAGAGAAAAAAGAACGAAGTCGCTTATAGTAACAAGTCTAAATTTCAGCCTTACCGTTGTCCAAATTGTCAAAAATCTTGGAGGTATTATTCCCTTCCAAAAGGGAAAGTTCCTATGAGAGAGTTCCTGGGAGCAAGAATACCAATGCCGTTTAAACGGTGTCCAAAAGAATTAAAATGTGAGGAGAAATGAAATGAGATGTCCTTCTTGTGGCTGGTCTAATACCTTAAAAAACTACCCTAAAAAAATACAACAGCTCAAGAAGAATATTGATGACACTGTATTAGACAACCTTCAAAGATTATTTTTAACAACTTTAGATGATTTAACCAGTTACACTCTTTTAAAATCTTGTGAAGACATTGACGAAGAAGTATTAAAATATTGTATAAATATCTGGGAAAGAAAGAAATTAGAGGAAAAGGGTTTTGATGTTTACTATTTTATAGGTATAATAAGGAACGAAAATAAGAGATTTGAGAGCAAAGCAAAAATGGAACAAAAAAGATTAGAAGGATTACCACCAGACCTTGGATAAAAATTTAGAAATATCAAAAATGTATAGTGGGCTTTCAGAAAGAGAAGTCCTTGGTTCTATTATAGGAGAGCCAGAGCTTGTCGATAAAGCGCTAAAGTATATTACCACAACAAATGTGTTCTATCACCAGGACCACCAGAATATTTGGGGAGCTATTTATTACCTTCACAAATCCAATAAAAGTATTGACTTATCCACTGTAGCAAATTTCTTGGGAGAAAAAGGATTTAAGCTTACTTATTATTTAACTGGTATTACTGACCATATTGTAACAAGAGCTAATTTTGAAACACACTGCAAAACAATTTATGATTTATATGTAAGAAGACAACTCTGGAAAAAGATAGTTGGATTTAAAGATAGAATAGAAAAAGATAGCTCATATAAAGATGTTGCAACGGACATTAATTATCTTACAGGCTTATCTGAAACTTTTAATAATATGATAGACCTGGAAAGTATTACTATGGAAGGGATTGATGATGAGCTTGTTCAGTCTATTTTTGAAAAGAAAAATTTGGTCCAGACAGGTATTAGACAAATTGATAGAGCGATTGTTGGTATGACAAAGGGGGAAATCTCTATTATTGCTGGAAGACCTGGAAACGGTAAATCTACCTTGGCTTTAAATATTGTAAAGAATATGATAATTGACGGAAAGAAGGTTATGTTTATAAGCCGTGAAATGCCAAGAGTAGAGATTATCAAAAAGTTTATTGCAATGCATACTAGCGTTCCTAATAAAGAAATGCGAAACAATGCCTTAGCTCACAAGAAAGAGATAGAAAAAGGTTTAGATTTTATAAAAAAACATTACACTTCGCTTCATTTATTTGATAATTTAAGAAGTCTAGATGAAGCAATTAATGAAGCAAAACGTATTCAACCAGACGTAATCATTGATGACCACATTGGCTTTATTGAGTTCCCTAGACGTGATGTCAGAGATGTGCGTCACCGTATTGCAGAAATCACAAGAAGATACAAATGGCTTGCGAAAGAAATTGACTGTGCTGTTATTTTAGTCTCTCAACTAAATAGGAATATTGAGCATAGGATAGATAAGATACCACGTCTCAGCGATTTGGCTGAGAGTGGTAATCTTGAGCAAGACGCTGAAATTGTCATCTTTAATTATTACCCTTATGTATATGAATATGAAGAAGCTGAACACGGAGAATTTGGAAAGAAGATTATTGTAGCTAAAAACCGTTACGGAACAACCTGTAAATTTGATATTGGATACCACGGAGACAGCGCAAGCATACTAGATACTCCAGAAGAAGCTAGAGCAAAGTCTAGAGGGGTAGAATTGACCCAGGAAGAGGTCGTAGAGAGCCTTTTTTAGGTATTAGGCTCATAATCATATCATAAACAAGTTTTCTTTTTTTAAGCGAACCTTATATCCAATAAATTATTTAACGAGCTTCTAGGGGTATTCTTAGAAGCTTTTTTTTTAGAAATTATAAAAAATTGTTACTAAGCGTTTAAACGGTCTATATGCCTGGAATTAAGTCTTGGCTTCGGTGGTAGCGCTTTGTATTATTAATCATACGAATAAGCTCTTTTGATTTTCTCTCCCATTTTTTATCTAATTCTGCCAAACGTTGTGCTTTTTCTGGGTCATCTATTTTTAGCTTACCATAAAAATCATCAAAATTAGAATTTGCTCTTCCCTGGGTTTTTTCTCTAGATAAAGTAACAGCTCTAGTATCATATTTTATAAAATTTGTTACATATTTTATAGCGTAATTAAGAGCTTCTTTTTCTGTTACTCCTCTTCCTATTTCTTTAGCTATATATTGGTCCTTAATATAATGAATAGCAGACCACGAATATTTAAGTTTTTCTTCATTTGATAATTTTCCGTCTTTAGTCCAAACACTTGCTTCTACTAAATCAAGTAAACGGTCTCTGTCTGAAGGTTTACCAATAAATTCTATTTTTGGTTGATTTGGGTCTGGTCTAACATTTTTTAAATATTGTCTTTGAGCGTTTCTCATATTATTGGCTTGTGTTAAATCTACTTTAGTAATATTCCCTTCTATAGATTTTAATACTCCATTAAGAAAAGGAATTGCGTCTGCTATTTCTCTTGCTCCTGCTTTTATCATTTCTTTTTCTGGGTCTACTCCCTCTTTATAGCTTCCGTCTTCATTAACTAAATCTTTCCAAATTCCAGTTCCCATCATTGCCATACCACCAAGTAATTTTTCTCCTGTGCTTATAATTGCAATTCCAGGGAATTGAAGAAAAGAGTCTCCTTGACCTTTAATAGCCATACCAATTCCCATAAATTCTGCCTGTTGTAATGTTTCCATAAATTCTTGCCAAGGGTCTAAGAAATTTTTAGGGTCAGCATTTCTTGCTTTTAATTGAACTGCTTGCAATACAGTTCCTGATAAATAGGTAAAAGTTAAATATTTTAACATAGGAGCAACATTACCTGTTTCACGAATTGGTCTATAAACATTTTTATATACATTTTCTGTAACACGATAACCTATACGATAAAATAATGTAAAAGGTTTAGCGAATCTATGACCCATAAATCTTGGCATAAATATAGGTTCAGTTAATCCTTGTGTAGTAGCGTGAGACATTGTTAATATTCTTGCTCTTTGTGCTTTACTAAATTTTCCTGATTTTATTGCTGTATCTAAATTTTCTACTTTTAAAACATCTGTTAATAATCTTCTTGCTTCTGCATCATTCATATTTTTATGCAATGAAGGAGTTTCTCCTCTTAATGTTTTTAATGCATCATCTGCAACAGAATTTCCCATAATAGTAGAAACTCTTCTATTATGTATTTCAGCATTATTCATTAACCAAGTCATTTTATCTTGTAAATAAGAAGCTCCTTTTCCAGTAAGAAATTTTTGGATTCCTGGTCCTTTTTTACCTGATGGCAATTTAACAATAAACCCAGTAGATAAAATTCCACTTTGTTCAGCTGCAACTTCTGCTGATAGTTCACGTGCTAATTTTCTATATTCAGGATTAAATATATAATTAAAATATGTATTTAAAGTTCTTCTAAATCCATAAGTAGCAATATTTTGTGTTTGTCCTAATAAAAGATTTTTAAGAGCTGACCTAGGATTACTTAATCCTATTGAAGCAGCCCAAGATTGCGCTATTCTTAATCCTTGTGTAGATAAATGGTCAAAATCTGACGCTCCAAGCACATACCCAAAATCAGCCTTAATCTCTTCATCTAAATATGATGATAATTTAGAATTATTTACTTCTTTTTGAATTTTATTAAAAAGTTTATTCCAATCTCCAGAAAATTTTTGGTCTTTCATTATAGGTTTATGACCCCAAGTTCTTGTAGAAGCAATTATAGATGAAATTCTTTCAATATACCTATCCATATTAAGTATATAATTTGGTTCATAGACATCTACTACCTTTGATACTACTATTCCATCATCTAATTTTGTTCCCACTTTCCAATCTTTTGCTTTTTTCCAATCTTTTACTTTAATAGCTACACCATCTTGGTCTAAAAATATTTTTGCATCTAAATCAAGTGTACGAGAATATTGTTGTCCATAAGTATTCAAAGCTGTACTTTTTTGAGCTATATGTTCAAAAAGTTCTTCTGCTATATCTTGCCTCTGTTCATTTGCTGAAACCGTATCTCCAATTTTTTTACCTCTATTTTTCCATTTTTCTAATATTTTTTCAGGAGTTTTTTTATCAAGAACCAACGGTTTTAAATTAGCAAATTCTCCTGTTCCAATAAATCGCTTATCTGTTCTTAATATACTTGCAAGAATCGCTTCAACAGTTTGATTTTGATTTGTTTTGGAAAAAAGTTCTGCAGCTTCTTCTGTAATAGCAAGACTTACAAAATTTGGTACTTTTTTAATTGGTTTTAATTCCCACTGTCCAGTTTTTTTACTATATCGTAATTCGTGAACTTTAGCTTTTTCAGATAATTTTGCTATATTATTTACAAAAGCTTTATGGTCTGCTATTAATTCATTTAATGCAGTTTTCATTCGTGGATTATCTTTATAAGATTTTCTTAATGCTTTAAAACTTGTTCTACCATCAATATAAAGATATAAAGATTCTTCTAATTCTTTAATTTCTGATTTTGATAATTTATTTTTTGTAAAAATAATTTTTCTTTTTTCTTGGACTTTTAACCACTGACCTTGTATTCCTTTTTTTAAATCAACATAAGCCCTAGCTTGTTTTGCAAGCTTTGCTAAAGTTGGGCTTCCAGTTTGTAAAGCTAATCGTTCATATTTTGATACAATAGGTATAAATTTATTAATAACCCTATTTGTCCAATTTAATAATCTATCTACATCATAATAAACACCTGAACCAATTTCAAATTGCATTTTTGCAAAAGGGTCTTCTTTGCCTGTTAATAAAGAAGCGTATTCTTGTAATTCTTTTTTAGTAAATTCTTTTAAACTTCTTTTACCAAATAATGCTTGTTTTAAAGAAGTATCTGCTCTATTAAAAGGGTCTTTTTTAGTTCTATTATCAAGCCCTAAACGTTTTTCTTCTAATTTAATTGTTCTTTTTAATAGAATTGCTTCTGCATCATTAGCAACTCCTCTATATTGTCTTTTATCTACCTTATTTATTCCTCTTTCCATTGCTTGATTTAATGTAGGAATTTTATATTTATCAGGTACATTCTTAAAATTATTAGGGTCAGACATATCAGATAATCCAGGAATTTCAAAATGCATTTTCATTGTTCTTCCATTAGAAAAAGTAATAATACTTGCTGCTTCATCATCAAGTCCTTTTGCTTTTAATGCTTTATCTGCATTACTTCCAAACGTTACATCATTTAATTTATGTTCAAATCTTTGAATACTTTTTATTTTTGCTCCAGCAGATATTCCTTCATCTCCTTTACTTCTTAAATTACTTCTTTTAATATTAACGTAGTTTTTATTAGTAATAAATGCTTCTTGACCATAAGTAATAGCTAAATCTAAACCTTCTTTTTCATCCATTCCTCTAATAAGAAAACTTTGTTCTCCACCATCTGCTCTTGAAACAGCTATAATATCTTCACGTTTATAACCACGTTTCATTAAATCTCTTACAAAGTCAAAACTTTCTTCTTCTGCAATATTTGATGGTTTATAACCAACCATAGCTTTTGGTTTTTCTGGAGAAATAAGAACCCATTTATTTCTATTTAGCCAATTTTTTGTTTCTTTAATAGTTGAGAAAAAGGAATGCTGTTTATTTTTACTTCCAGCTAAAGCAGTATTAGAAATAACGTCTTCTATAAATTTAGCATCAGGAGCTTCGTGAGTACTAAAAAATTCATCAAATCTTTTTGTAACTAAATCACCACGTTTTTTCCCTTGAACTTCTCCCTTTTTTGGCTTATATCGTGGTTGATATTCTACATAATATCCTTCTTCACCTCTTTTATTTTTTGCTCCATAAACTCTTTTAATATCTGCTTGACTTCCTGTTTCGCTATTAACAAGTGTTCTTCCCTTATAATCATTATCAATTTGTTTAATTGCTTTATTAGATAAAGCTAATCCCAAATCAGTTACTTCACCAATAAGTTTTTGGTCAGTAATTCCTACAGTTCTCATTGCGTGTTGTACATCTTTTGCACTACTTTGTAAACCATAACCTGATGCAAGAGAACCAAATACTGATGAAAAGCCCATCATCGCTACTCTCCCCCACCATTTTTCTTGAGGAGTAGCACCAGGTTCGTGAGGAACACTTGCAAGTGCACCAGCTACAAGCTGTAGTCCTCTATCTTTTGCGCCTTCTCTACTCCAAAATTTTCTTTTAATAAACCCTTTAGACATTTCTTTTTGAACCTGCTTAATTGGTTGCATAAATCTACGTATCATACTATACCCAAATGTTAAACCACCTAATGCATCTCTTAAAGCTGCTTCCCTTCTTTGTGCCCAAGTAACATCATCATATTTGAATAAAGCTTTTTGTCCTGCTGCAGTCCATACAAAAGATTCTCTTGCCATTTCTGTACCTATTACAAAAGCTTTAGCACTATTTCCTCCTTTTGCAGCTAATGTCATAAATTTTTCAAGATACATACGTTGTAAATAATTGCTGCGTAAGCTAACATTAGTTCCAAAATTTAATCCAGGTTTTACTCCAATTCCAGCTTCTTTTAAAATTTTAGCTTGACGTTTTTTAAATGTTGCTTCTGTTATTTCACCAGCTGCTTTTCTAGCATTATTAATTTTCCACAATTTACCAGCTTTATGTAGTACTTGAGGTCCTTTTAAAGCAACATTTGTTACACCACCAGCTCCAAAAGTTGCAACAGATAAAGCAATAGTAGTTCCTATAAATGAAAGCATTTCTCCAGCAATATGTGCCCTATATGCTCCTTGTGATAAGTCTTCCAAATTATAATCAGGGTCATACATACCAAATGTAACATCTTCTACAACACCTTTCCCAAAAGCTTCCAATCTTCCAACAGGTTTTTTTGTAATATCTGCTCTTTGCGATAAAGGTATTCCAAATCCTGGCTTTGCACCAGTAAAGTCTAGATTTAATGTATCTTGTTGAGTAGTTAAACCAAAATTTAATTCAGAATAATCTGATGTTGCACCAGTAAAATCTAGATTTAAGCTAGTTTGTTTATTTCGTTTAGGCATAATTGAAAATTATTTTGAATTAAAGAAATTTTTAGGAACACCACCACCCTGAAGGATTTCCTTTTTTTGCTCTTCAGTTAGATTATAAGGAACATCACTGATATTTCCTAATTCATCTACTAATTTGGCAGTACCATCTTGATTAACAACAATATTTTCACCACTAGTTAAATTAAGTGTATATTCATTTTTTCCTATGAGACCTTCTGTTCTTAAGTCTTGTTTTATTAAATGATTTAATAGTATTTGAGCACCTGGGTGACCATCTTCTGCTAATCTTGTTAAATTACTAATAGTTATTGCTCTAGTTTCTGCATCCATTGCTTTCATAGGGTCTTTATATAAATCACCTTCAAGTATTCTCATAAAATCTTGAGGTGGCATATAGACAGCCATATTAGCTAAATTAGTTCTTTGGTCAGTATCTAAATGAGGGAACATACTATCAACAAGTCCTTTTGATTCTTCTTTAAAAACATCTTTTTGTAATTCAGCAATTTTAGTTTGAATTTTTGTACCAAATTTACTATTTAAATCTGCGTCTGTAAGAATTTCTGATGATAATTTTTTATAATCTTCTAAAGCGCTTTGTTTATCATAAACTTCATTATTTAAATTTACCCCTTTTTCTATTCCACTATCAATTTCAAGTATTCTCATATTAAAATCATTAAGTTTTTTACCTTTGTTTCTACTTCCAGATGCTACTGCGTTTGAAAAATTTTCTCCTCTTTCTGATTGCCAATCATATGATTCTAAAGTGTCTGCAAGTACATTAGGTTCAAAACCTGCTTCTACAAGCAATGAAAGTTCATTAAAATCTTGAGTTACTTTACCTGAATCAATGACTGAATCATTTGTTCTTACTTTCTCATTGAATTCTTTATTCCATTGTTCAGAAGCAGCGTCTATTTTACTTCTTTCTACGGATATAGATGCTAAACTAGGACCAAGACTATCTGCTATACTATTTACATCTAATTGATTTCCTCTTAGTTGTGCTGCCCAATTTAAAAACATATTTAATTCTGGTGTATCTTTTCTTAAAGCCATTACGTTACCTCTGGTAATTGAAACATATCAGCCAGCTCTGCAATTTTTAGAACATCTCCTCTTTGTTGTCCTAATAATGTAGCATAATTCATTCTTGCTGCTCCAATTCTGTCTACTATGTTTTGGTTAATATCATAAACTCCTCTTGCATAAAGTCTATTTACTTCATCTCCTGCATAAGAAGCTTCTCTGCTTATATCTCTAAATAAATCTCTTCCAATTCCCATTCCTCTTTTACCTGCCATTCCTCTTGCTGTCTCATATCCAGAAAATAGAGCATCTGAAGCTCTTTTTCTTCCCATTTTTCTTTGGTCTTGTAAAAATCCTGTCTGTTCTGTTCTCATTTGTTCGTAGATTGGTGCATCTTCTAATGTTGCTTCATATAATTCATCTGGAAGAGGACTAACAAATTGTGAATATTGAGATAATATATCATCATCTATATCAGGAAAATATCCTTGTAATAATTCTAATGGGCTTAATCCTCCCTGTGACATCTCTGGATTAAATAATGATGTAGAAGTAGGAGTAGTTGTCTCTTCATAAGGGTCAGCTACATTCATTCCACCATAACCTTCATCAAAAGCACCACCAAGACTTCCAGTAAAACCAGCATCAAATGTACCTCCACCAATACCCCATTCATCGTCTGAATAAGACATACTTTGAGACATATTTTGTTGTTTTTGTTGTGCAGATTGAACTGGATTACCAGAACCTATACCTGCACTTGGAGTTCTTACAATGTCATTAGGATTATACATTCCTTGTTCTAAATTAAATAAACTGTTATATTTTCTTGGCATATCTTTAATTAAAACCCTTCATTGATAAATGATGTTCCTCTTTGAGGTTGGAATAAAACATTATCACCATATTGTTTTTTACCTAAATTTAAACTTTCAAATGGATTTAAAGTAAATCTATCATATTGTTCTTTATTCATTAATCCTGAATCTAATAATTTTTTAAGAAAATGAACATCTTCAGCTATCATTACTTCTCCTTCTTTATAATCAATTTTTGATAAATTACCTAATAAATAATTATTATCTATTGATTCTGGTAAAGTTAATGATTCAACTGGTTCAATACTTGCTGTAGTTTCTGGAGTTTCTTCTGATAAAGTACTTACATATTCTTTTGCTTCATCTATCCAACCAAATCTTTCTTTATTTATTTGCTCTTGACTTAAAGGTCTAGATATAGTAGTTGGGTCTACACCTATTCTATATTTTGACATTTGTTCCTCTACAAAAGCTCTTTGTCCTTCTGGAGATAACTGAGAATATGGATTAACAGATAAGCCTTCTCCTATAGGAACTTGTTCATTCAGAATTGATTGTAAAAGATTTTCTCTACTCATTGCTGGTCCTATATAATATTCACCACCAGGAAGTGCAGTAGATGGGTCTCCAAAGAAAAGTCCTTTTTCTAATTCACTCATATCTAAAACATTACTTTCTTCAGGGAATAAACGTTTTAAACTTTCTGGAACATCTAATTCTTTAACATTAATTTGAGGTGCATCTAATTTTAAACTTTTTCCAGCAGTTTTTGCGAACTCTTCATCTGTTACAACATTAGAAAATCTTTCTTCCCATTTTTTATCTACTATTTTTTCTCCTCCAGGCATAAAATAACGAAGAGAATCTCCTAAATATTGTTTAAAAGTTATATTACCAGCTTTATACATTTCATCTAAAGTGAGTTCACTGCCTGTTGGAGTATAAGAACCTGCTTCAGCAAATGCTCTACCAGTCATAAAGTCCATTATGAAGCTTTTTCCTAAATTAATATCAAATTCTTTATTAATATCACTTACAGCATCTTTAAAATCACCAATTTTTGTTTCTAACTCTTCTCTATCTTTTGCATAAAAAATACCACCAGGAGCTAATTGAGAAGGAACATTAGATTTTATACTACCACCTCCAGCTGCTGCACCACCAATTAGTCCTCCAACTGCAGTCATTGCTGCTTTTGCAGCTTTAGGAGATTTTGTAGCTGCTCCTACTATTGTTCCAGCTACTGCACCTACTAATCTTCCTATCCCACTTCTTCTTGCTCTTTTTTGAGCATTCCTAGTAGCTTTTTTAGCTAATCTTTCTAACTCTTTTACTGCATCATTTAATGCAAGTTCTTCTACTTTAGCTGTTTTTCCTAATTGAAATAAAGAATTTGAACGATTAACTACAGCTCTAGCTTGAGCTGAAGACAATCCTAAAGTTGATTGTTGTGATGCTGAAAAGTTTTTTCCGTTTGCCATAAATGTATATTCCCTAGTTAATTTATTAAATGTTCTCTAATCATTTCCACTATTTTATCGCCCTGGACCTCCTCCACCAGATAAATCTGCGTGTTGCCCACCAAAGGTATGACTCATATTATAAGGTGCAGTACCAATATTATTTAAATATACTGCATCAGGGTTATCTGTAGAAGTGCTCAATAGTGGATTATTAGTTCCACCTAACCTATTAAAAGTGTCAGCTGGTCCACTATCATCATCGCTTGGAAAATTATTAGTAATACTTCCATCTGTACCTCCACATAAACTTGCTAAGCTTAGGTTAGTTGTATCTGTGCAACCAGTTGCTTCTCCTAATGCACTACCTATTGCCCTCATACCTACATTACTTGTTCCTACTGCTGGACCTGCCATAATTAACCTTTAATCTTTTTATATTCAGCAATGTCTGCTTTAAGTTCAGTCACTTTTGCTTCTGCAACTACTAAATCTGCTTCTGCTTGTGAAATTGCATCATCTACTGGTTTTATTTCAGTCCAATCTACTACTGAAACATCTTTACCTGCTTCATCTTTCATTGAACGAAGATGTTTGATTTCAACTTGTTTTGGTGAACTTGCTGATTCAACTGCTTTTTCTGCTATTTTTTTAGCCATTTTTATCTCCTATTGTATTTAAGTTGGTCATAGTTTGCTTTTAACAAATCTATTTCTTCTTGTTGTTCTTTAATTGCCTCTATTAATAAAGGCACAATTTTTTCATATTTAACTGCTTTATAACCATTATCTCTTTGAGTAACTACTTCTGGTAATACTTCTTCAATCTCTTGTG
>VTLG01000066.1_pt1 | contig 34404 bp, 59 predicted proteins | sample 4694571 | NCBI WGS metagenome assembly VTLG01 (sample SAMN12604809, study PRJNA352737) | marine metagenome | biome: ENVO:00000447; feature: ENVO:00000209|ENVO:00000569|ENVO:01000036; material: ENVO:00002151; isolation source: viral sequences binned using virsorter ...
CCAACCTTTGCTCATATTATCTCCAACTTGGTATCTACCAGCAATATCATATATGGCACTATCAGTTATTAATCCTAAACTTTCTGCTATATCTTTTAATTGTTTTGGATTTTTTATTTTTCTTAAACTATTAAGAGCTTCAAACATTCCTCCTAAAAATGATCTACCTTGGAATCTCATTTCTGAACCATATAAACCAATATCTGCAGCAGCCGATATAGTTGCACCACCTAGTTTTGCCATAGAAGCTATAGATCTTGCTATTGCAGAATATTTAGCAACACCAAAATTTTCTACAGTATAAACAGAACCATCTACAACTCTTAAATATTTAATAAAAGGTCTATCGCTTTTAATTTTTTCTATATTTTTTTTTTGATTTCTAAGTCTTTCATGTACCGCAGCTCTAATAATATTAAAATTATCAGTTGGTCTAGTTCCCAATGTATCTAACATACCAATATTTCTACCAGAAGTTTGCAGTCCTGAAATAAATGATTCTTTTAAATTACCCATTCCAAAAATATCATTGTAAGCAAACCAATCGCTTGCACTTTTAAAGTGTAAAACTCTTTTAAATTTAGAACTTTTTGCTACATCTGGTGTTGCTCTACCACCAAAAGTAAAACTAGCACCATCTGCCATTTGATATTTATTGCCTACCAAGGTGCTATAAACATCTGACATAAATTTTTCTATATCATCTACATTAACAAAAGTTCTGTCATGGTCCAATTTTTCCATTACAAAATTTTTCCATGCTGTATAATTTTTTTCATAATTAATATTTTTCTTAATTTTTCCCTTTGTATCAATTTCTATATCTTTTAATCCTAATTTGTTTGCAGCATCTCTTACAGAATAAGGATCATGTGATTGTCTAACAATATAACCCCACATTTTAGCAATATTAGCACCTCTATCATTTAATGATTGTCTAATCATTTCAGAATATTCATCCATAATTTCAGCAAGTTTTTTAATATCTGGATTTGTTTCTCTTACTGGTGGTTCTAATCCTGTCTGTTCTTCAATGGCAGTTCTTCTTTGATTAATTTCTTCCATTGCAATAGCCACTCTTTCTTGAGTTTTTTTGTCTGCATCAGCAAACAATTCTTCTAAATTATTTTCTCTTAATTTTTTATTAAAACCTGCAATAAGTTGATTGGAACTTGTTTGTTGATGTACAGCAACTGAATCTCTTGCACCGGCAACTCTTCTGTTAGTACCAACTAAAATTGAAATTAATCCTTCTTCTGGATTATCAGGAAAATTCTTTATAACAAATTCTGTTAATTTTCTAATTTTAATTTCATTTTCAATAGCATTTCTTTTGTTTAATTTTTTCTGTAATTTAATTTGTTCTGTAACTTCTTGTGCCACCTTATCTACATTAATTTCATCAATCTTAGATACTTTCATTTCTTGTTGTGCTGTTTTTATAGCAGCAAGAATTTCATCTTTTTGAGTTGATCTAATAGATGATTTTTTAAGTAAATCTTCTATTCTTAATAAGCATTTATCTGACACTTTTATCTCCCATTAACACAGTTAATTGCATCTTTAATAATTTCATCTAAGTCTTTAGACTTATTATTGGCTTCATCTAAATCTTGTTTTGTTCTTTTTACATCAAAAGAATCTTCATTAAATTTTAATTTCAAATCTTTTTGATTTGTTCTAAGAGTTTCTAGTTGTGTTTCTAAACTTTTTATTTCTGAATCGGTTTCTACATTATTTCTTTTAACAATATTTTTTTCTACATTATTTAATTCAACTTGATCTATTTTAGATTCTGATTTAACTTTTATTTTTGGTGTAGCGGATGTGTTTGATACATTTCTAAGATTAGGATCAGCATCAACTATAGGGGATATATTATTAGGTTTATCTAATAAAAAATCATTAAGTGATTTTTCTAATAATAATTTTCTAGTTTTTGGATCAGTTTTTTCTAATGCCATCATAATTCTGCTATTTTCAGGATAATATTCTCTATATAAATTAAGTTCAGCATCTGCACTTTCGTCTACTGTAATTTTATTTTCTTTTCTTGCTTGTTTAATTTTTTTTTGTCTTAATTTAAATTTTCTTGCGGTGTTTAAATCTTTTAATTTTCCAGCACCTACATGAAGTCCACCTCCCATTATAGTTCCAAATGTAATATTTAAAAAACTATCCATGTGATCGTAGTCAGCTTTTACTTTTTGAGCCATACCATAAACTAAAGGCTCAATAAGAGTTGCACCCACAGCACCTTCTACAGTACCTCTTGCTAATCTAGCAGTTCTTAAACTTGTTCTGCCAGCAAGCCATAAAAATCTTGCCTGTCCAAACACAGGAATAAAGGAAGCGGCAATATTGATAGGATCAAATAAACTAACCGCTAAACCAGTTCCAAATTTAGCTGCGGTTACTCCCCAATTATCAGGTCCTCTCGCAATAATGCTTTGTCTCTTTCTTTCATCTTTTTTTCTATTAACTATAATATCAACAACAGATTGATATTCATCATTATCAAAAAATAAACCTAATCGTTTATGTTCTTCATTGCTATTTAAAATTTCTCTTGAAATAGGATTTTCGTTTTTTTGTATTGATAAACTTTTAGCTTCTTCTAATTGTTTATATGTATAAATAGAATATGCTGGATTAAAAGTCCAATTATCTTCACCAACAGCTCCCAATGTTTCAAGTAAACTTGTTTGATATTGATCATAACCAAATTTATCTGCTGTTTTATTTATATCTAATCCAAAGCCAAATTGTGCCATATTATTTATCTAAAAAATATTTTTTAAAAAATTTATTTCTAGCTAGTGATTTTACTTGTCCTTTTTTGTCTGTAAAAACTCTTGTATATTCTTTTTTCATTCCCTCTTCATCACCAGCAAATAATGCTTTTTTAAAATTTTTAAAAATTTCTGGTTTATCAAAATTTCTTACATTAAATTGCATATCTATTAACATTTGTTTTCTTCTGTTATCTAAATTAATAAATTTATTGCCATAAGTTTTAATTAAAATTTGTTCTGTTTTTTGTAAATCTTTTTTTAAAATATCATTTGATATTTCAAGTACATTTTCTTTTGTTATTTTTGATAAATCATGACCATATACTGTATTAGTTTTTTGTTCTTCTGTAGTAAGTTTATGTCCAAAACCAACTGTATCTAAACCGCCTTCTGGTGATTTATGTCTAAACGCTTTTACATTTCCAGATATAAGTTTATCATTTTCTACTGTTTTTATGTAAGTTGAAAAAGATTCTTCGTTATATATTGTTTCTTTTTCAATCCCCATTGATTCATTTATTGCTACTATATTTCTACTCGCATAAGTACCACCTTCAAAAGAAGCATAAAAATCTGATTCTATTTTTTTAGAAAATTCTAATTCAATATTTGTGCCTGGCAATGTTAATGAGGTATCATCAAAATTAAATGTTAAAAATTCTCCTTCAGCATTTTTAACTGGAGCAAAGGAATCATCAGGAAAAACAATACCAAAAATTAAACCATTACCATCTGCTGTATTTCTCCATTCTCCATTATTTTCCATTTGCTCTTTCATTTCTTCTGTTAGCTGCACTTCTGTAATATCTTTATTTTCAGATTCAAAAGCAACAGCATTAAATTCATCTAAATAATGTTCTTGAATTAAATCAGCTTTTGCAATAATTCCAGTATCTGCTTCTATTGTGTGTTTAATATCTTCCCCATTATATATTGTAGGAACATAATAAGTATCTTCTATTACAAAATGTTCTTTTATTAAACTGGCTGCTTTCGCTTCTGCATCGCCTTGGTCTTGGTTTTCATCAATCCACATTGAATTCAAAACATCATACGCTAATACTTTTTTTATATTATGAAGTTTGGCAATGGCTTTGGTTGTATTAACATTATTGTTTCTTGCAATTATATCTTCAAATTCTTGAATTTCGGAAGCGATGTTTGCTTGTATTTCGTTAAAATCAATATCATTCTCTTTTGCAAATTTTTTAAGTTTTTCTTGTTCTTCTTTTTCATCATAATTTATAAAACGATTTGTTATTGCCGCATTACCAAAGAAAGAAGATAATTCTGCAGTTATAGGTAGTCCTGCATTGCTAAGTTGTAACATGGCTTGTGAATTATATTCACCAAATTCAGCTTCTAAATTTGCTAACATTGCAACTCTTGTTTCAGAATCTCCATTGTTGTATCTTGTAACAAAACTATCAGCCTCACTAATTGACATTACTTTTATTTTATATGGTGGTTGTCCCATATCAGTTTGAGTTTCTACAAGTTTATTAACTAATGCTAATTTTTTTTGTAAATAAAGTTCATTATTTTTTACAGCATCTATAGTTTCTAATTCTTCAACTAATTTTTTAACATCATCATTTGTTTGGCTTATAAATAAAACTGGATTTGAATCCATGGCTGTATTTCTTGCTACTACTGCGTCTAAATATATTTTTTTTTCTTTTTCACCATCTATAAAAGTTTTAACTCCAGTTTCTACTTCATTGTCTATTGTTTCATTAAATCCTTCTATTGTTTCCGATATATCAGCATTGCTTATAGAATGAATAATTGCTACATTAGCTACTGAATTTTTTAATGAATCATATTGTTGTAGCATTTTATTAAATACTTTTGGTTCTATAATTTCTTTTGCAAACTCCATATCAAAATCTATTTCTTTTCCTAAAGCTGCTGCTGATAAAAAGTTTTGCCAATCATTCTGAACCATAGGTAATAAAACACCTTTTGCATCTTGTATTAAATCCATTCTTGTATCTAAGTTTAAATTAGTAAATTGTTTATCATTATTTAATTTAAGCCAAGCTAATTTCGGATTATCAATAATCATTTTAGTTGCTTCAAAACTCTCTATTCTGCCTGGAATAGAATCTATTATTTTTTTTAAATTAGCATTTGGTATTTTACCTTTATAATTACTTGTATATAAATTAGTTAAATCATTTTCTAAAGTAGCATAATCAAAATTACCTTCTGCTAAAAAAGCAGTTGTTAATAATCTCTTTTCTTTTAAAGCAACATTATTATCTAATGATGTTAAAATATTTTTTGATACCTGTGTATTAGTTCTAAAAATTCCTTTTTGTACTTCGGCTAAAGCATAATTATTAAATAAAAAAGATACATTTTCATTTGTTGCATTTGCTTTATATTTTTCAATTAAAGCATTTGACTTTGTTTTTAAAATTTGATTTGCTATTTCTTTATTTTCTAAAACATTGACTTCATCATAAACTTTACTCATATCAGTTATAAAATCATTTTCTAATTTTAATGCTTCTGTTTTATTTTGAGCATCATTTTCTTTTATTTTAAAATTAACGAGTGCTTTTTGTACCGGTTTTAAGGCACTAAAAATGTTAGCATCAGGATTAATTTTAATATTAGATGTAGTACCAGCTAACTGTTCTATTGATCCTTCTGCTGTAAATGTGGGTATCTTTGGCATTATTTATATGCTGAATTTGAAGTAAAATATTTTTTACTTGATCCAGCTCCTTGATTATATCCTTGGCTTCTAGTGCCAAAAGATCCTTGGTTCATTGATAATAAACTCATTCCTGTTTGAGTTATTGTGCCTAGCTGTGCTATCTTAGCTTCATTTCTGGCAATAGTACCTGAAATTCTTGCAAAGTTTGCTTCTTCCATTTTGTTTGCTGCAGCAACTTGTGAATTATATTCAATTAAATTTTTTTGTAATTCTGCTTCAATAGCATTTGATAATTCAATATAATAACTACTTCCAGTTCCAACTTGAACGCCAGCTTTTGCTGTAGCAACTGTAGTTTCTCCTTCAAATTTTTTGAAACTTTTTTCAAATTGAGCAATATCAAATTCTGCTTTCTTTTCTATTTGCTCTGCTTGACCTTCTAAAACTTTAGCATTTCTTTCATTAACTGATTGATTATACTTACCAATTTTACCTTGAGCCTGGTATTGTGCAACACCCATTGCACCAACTAATAATCCTTGCCATCCCATTAGAATATCCTCGCATATCTATATTGGTCCGAACCATCAAACCCATAATTTTTCATTAAACCTTCGTTTTCTAAACCTAGCCATTCTGCAAATCTTAAACCTTGTTTAAAATCTTTTCTAATTGCAGTTTGAACTCTTTTAATATTGTGTTGTCTAGCAACATTGGCAAAATCTTTTTTAATTGCTTTAGCAACTCCTATTGGACATTTCCAAATTTCATTGGTAGCAATTACCCAACCTTCTGCAACTTGTCCCCAAATTATTTTCATTCCCGCTGCAAAAATAGGATTATTATTTACTAAACCTGTAAATGCTAAATTTTGTTCTACTAAATTTTTAGCATCTTCCATGTACTTTCTATCTGCTTCTAAAATTTTATGATTCATTTGACAGGATAATATAAACTGTCCATGCTCTCTTGTGTAAGGTACTATATGTAGTGTATTATCCATCATTTGTTACTAACCTTGGGTATAACGATAAAATTGTAAAAGGTAAAGGTTGAGTTTGCCTAACAATAATATATCCATCAGTATCATAATTTCCTCTAAACTCTACTTCTTTATCTCCTGTAAATACTGGGATTCCTTCATCCATAGGATTAGCAGAGGTTCTGAATGGTATTCTTTCCATATTTGATAAATCAGGTCCTACTTCAACACCAACACTTTGATATAATCTAGCAGTAATTTCATATATTCTTTTAGTTTTTCCTTGAGATGTTCCATCTTGTGAACCAGCATCAATTCTCATTGTTTTTAATATTGAATTATAAGCTAATCCTATTTTAACATTTGTTGCAGAACGATCTAAAACAACACTTCCTGAGCTTACAGGTTTATCTGGATGTGTTGCGCCATCTGCTAATATGGCAACTGTTTGTCCTTCTAAATGATCTAATCCTGTAAATGTTGTTGCAGCAGTTCCACTATAACTTAAAGCGCTATCTAAAAAATTAAATGATGTATTATCTGTTTCGTCAAAATCAAATACATTTAAGTATTCAACATATCTTCTAGTTGATCCATTAACTGTTCTTTTAATAATAACCCATATTTGATATTCTGAATCATCAGTTGGAATTACAGCAACGCTTTCACATACAGATTTACCTTGATCTGTTTTTGTTAATCTCGTTGTATCATCTACAGATTTAATTGTTAAAAATCCTGTAGATGAAGGAGATGTTTCTGTAATTGTAACTACATTACTACTAACTGTTGCCGTAAAATCAGAATCAGCATCTATTAATGTTTTTAAGTTTGTTGCGGTTTGGTTGTTGCTGGTTACAGTATGAAACTTTCCAGTTGTAGAAGAAGTGGCTGATGTAAAAGTTGTAGTTGTGCCATCTGATTTAGTTAATACTAATCTTGAGCCATCTGCTATGTTTGCATAATCAGTAACTGTAATTGTTGCATCACCAAATCTTCCACCAAAAATATGTCTATGCCAAGCAACGACTTCCTGTTCTCTTTGATAAGTTAGTGCTGCTAATTCACCATCTCCTCTAACGCACCATAAAATTGATAATGGTTCACCTTGAAAAGCCATTTGAGTTATTCCACCAGAAGTAACGTGTTCTGCAAGGATAGTTAAATCAGGTGAAGAATAACCATCTACATCAAAATTATAAGCTAGTTCTCTAATTTTTCTTTTTGCTCTTTGTAAAAATAAAGTAGCATTACCAACAGCTACAGCATCTACATTTGCTCCACCATTATTTGTTTGTTTTTTAATTAATATATTTGTTGGAGTTACGGAGCTATCATCTCCACCTCCACTAACTGCAAATTCTCCACCGGCAGTTCCTATAATTAAAGTTCTTGTTGCTGACATAAATCTAATTGCATTAACTTGGTTAGATGCGATTGTATAAATAATTGCATCATCATCAGCTACAGTACCTGCAATATTAGCATCCATATTTTCATAATCACCAGACTTTGAAAAATAAACTGTTTGAGGATTGCTTAATGTTGCAGCAAAAACTAATCTTTGTTCAAAAAATGTTACGCAAGAAGGAAATCCTGTAGTATCAGAAAATGCTCCTAAGTACCAAGCTGTAACAGAATTTGTATTTGTAAAAGCGGTTGTAATAGTTGCGACTGCAACAGTTGAATTGGTCCTAGCAGTTATTACTGCGTAACCACCATTAAAATGAATTTGTCTGCCAACATCTGTTGTCAGCCATCCCTGATCATCATTAATTCCAGTTGTAGAAGAAGCTGTAATATTAACTCCAGTTCCAACGCCTGCGGAAGCTGGTGTTAAAGTTGTTGCTGTTGTATTAACATCTATAAATGGTCCATTGGTAAAATCAACATCGGCTAATGTCCAAGAAGTATGACCAGTACGAGATAATTTTTCTACTTCATGTGAAGGATGAGTAATATACATAACATCAGCAGATTGAGCAAATTTTATATCAAATAATTCTGCTTCTAAATAAGGAGAGGTAATTGTATAAACTCTATTAGCAGTTCCTGCTGAACTATAGGCTGTATATCCTGAGCTGTTTATATTATCTCCATCTTTATCTGTTAATTGAAAAGTATTGGTAGTTACACCTGCAACTAAAAATCTTTTATTATTTACTTCCGTCATTCCTACAACTGAGGTAATTCTTATTTCATCACCATTAGAATAACCGTGTGAGCTAGATGTAACTACTGCAGGATTAGCTTGAGTAATTCCTGTAATAGTTTTATCACCTTCTAATATTGCACCATTGTCTTTAAAAAATCTTATTTTTAAATTTGAAAATTCAAGAATGTAAGTTTGTGTTGTTGAAAATTCAAAAGGTATTAATCTTGTTTTTTTTGAACTATCAGCAACTTGAGCTACATGAGTTGTGCCTGGTCTACGAGCCGCAGCTCCATGAGGATAAATAACTAAATTTTCTAAATTTGAACATCCTGCGGCATATTTTGTTAGGTCCGTTCTTCCATCTAATCTAGGTGATAATTCACCTGCAGTAAAATTTGTAAGTTGTGCAGCAACCCTAGCCATTTATTAAAACCTTGAATTTATAAATGTACCTGCATCTATAACATCTGCCATACCTAAATCATGTTCTACATTTTGACCTTCGGTTGAATCTACAAATCTAGCATCTCTTAATTTTTCTTGATATGATACAATCATATTTTGTGATGTTGTGTTGTTAGATGTTACTGCATAAGCAATGTCAGCACCTAAGGCTGCAGATAATGTTTCTCTTAATAATTCATCATATTCATTGGGGTCAGTAATTCTTGCAATATATAATATTTTCATAGTAGAAGCATCACTTAATATTTTTCTACCTTCTACTTTATAATTTGAATCGTAATCTAATACTCTAAGTAATCTTAAACAATTTGCTGGCAAGGTGTAAGCATAGGTGAAACCCCATGCTGGAGAGTCAGATGATGCGGCTAATTCTAATCTTGTTTGCAAACAATTCCAAGGATGAGTTCTAAATAAAGCATCTCTAACTTGAGTATATCTTGAATTGCAAAGTCTAGCGTTTTTTGAATCTTCTGTTAAGGATAAGATCGTTGATGCACCCAGTTGGTTTAATGCTCCATTACAAATATCTACTACTGATGCCATATTACTTCCTTATAATATACTTACGCCTTATTTGTCTATCTTTTAATAAAGCAAAAATTTCTTCTTCAGTCCTCTCCATTTTATCATCAAATCCATAATGATATTTAGGACCATACTGAAACCGATCTACAAGAACATATCTGTACACATAATTATCTTTTTTAAAATGTAGTACAGGTTTTAAATCTTTAATCTGTTTCATGCTAAACAGGCGAGGTTCAGTCTCCCTCTGCTCGCCTGTCTAATTCTATTTTCTAGTCTACAACATATTGAATGTTGAAAGTCAAGTCGCCTGCAGTACCACCTTCAGCAGCCATTGTAGCTGATATGTAGTAGTAACCCCCAGGATCTGTGCTTGCTCCAGCCATTTCCCACAGCTTTGAACTCGCTGTGTTAATGTTAGCAGCTTCAAATCTTACATCTGCCATAGCAGCAGCATCAGCTACCGCGCTTGCAAAGTAATCTTCGTCTACTACTGTTCCAGAAGTTTGATGTATTCCGACATTGAATGTACACGATCCACCGAATGTGTCTGATCCTACCCAAATTTGGGGGATATACGCATTACTTGGAATCGGTGCTAACATAACAACATCATCGTCATTGCTATCTCCTGCCGCAAGTGCAATAGTTCCTTGTGCTACACGAACTGATCCATGTAGAAGTCCAGCGCTACTTTTTACTTGAGGAGTTGCTTCAAAATTTGCAACTAAGTCTGAGTTTTTAGTTCCCATATATTCCTCCTATTACGATTCGGTACATTGTACTTCAACAACTTTGTCTTCTTCCATTCTAGTAGCACCGATGCTCATGCAGTAGTACACTTGAGTGGCATAAGATTTGTCAGCTCTTTCGTCTATTCTAGCATTGACATCTTTGCCAATACCTAAAGCTAATCCATCTTGTGCGAAGGCTATACATGATCTAGTTGTGCCAGATAATGAAAGTCTGTTGGATACAATGAAGTTAAAACCAAGGTATGTATTGATTTCACCATTAGCCAATGCTTTGACTGTGTTAAAATCTGAACTCGTTACCTCAGTTATGTTTAAAAGATCACTTATCTGCTTCGGAGATACTATGATATGTCTTGGTATAGAAGGATCTACATCGCTTAAATCAAGAGTCTGTTTTGCAGTTCTTAATTTAGCAATAGTTAAACCACCAGATCCATGTGCTATTGTATTAGCGTTGGATGTGCTAGTTGCTCCTGTCTCACCAGTATATGCAGTACCTAGTGCAGCAGTTATGATCACATCATCTATTGCTCTTCCCATTGCCATAGCAGCAGCTTGAGCATAAGATGAAGTCGGATCTATTAAGAGTCTAACTTTGTCATTTTGATCAATTAGATCAGCAAATTCGTAATCCGACAGAGATATTCTACGCCTCGCATGAGGTGTGTCTATCTGTGGAGTGTCCGAATGTCTGCTAGTTTTTTCAACTGCAGTTACTGCGCCAACTTGATCTAAGAAAGCATTTTTTCCTGTAATACTTTCTACTCTGACTTTGTCTCTTAACAACGATCCCATTTGTTGGGACAACATTTGTACGTTAGCAGAATACTGCTGTACAAAAGCTGTTGTTACTTGTGATGACATAATTGTCTCTCCATATTATTATTATTGATTAAATCAGAAAAGTTCTCCATCAATATTGATAGGCATCTCTTGGATTTTAAGTCTTTTAGACTAGAGCTTTTTGCTGCTTGTCAATAAGGTTCTTGCGAATTTTCTTATAATTAATCCCTTATAATATTTTTAATAATAATACAAGGGATTAAAATTATTATTTAGTATTATTATTTAGCATTTCTCTTAATGTAAGCATTTGCTGTATAGATTTATCGTGTTCAGGATGTCCTTTAATATGATATGGATGAGATTTATCATTCATCATTTGTGAGATTTCCTGCTCAATATTTTTAACACTATCAACATTTTCACTTTCAGTTGTAACCATTTTATCTTCAGAAAACATAGAGGCTATCTTTGAAAATCCTTTTATAATTTCTGAATTATCGCCAACTCTAGTCCCATCTTGTAATACTAAATCTAAAACTCCTGGCATATTAGCTTTGGCTACTGCAGCGGCTTGTTTTACTTTAGCATCATAATCTCTACCCCATTCTTGTCTTAAATGTTGTTCTGCTTGAGCATGAGAGGTTTCAATATCTATTTTTGATTGTTGTGCAGAGTTTTCCATATTATTTTTATAAAACTCTAATATTCCTTGAGCTTGTTTATTATTTAAACCTAATTTATGAGATTGCTCAGCAAAAGATTGAATTTGATTTTCATCCATTGCTACAATTTCTGAATTAAGCTTTAAATCATATTTTGTAGCAGACTCTGGTCTACCCAATTTATTATACGCTTCATCCCATGCTTCTTGAGTTGAATTGTTTGTTGGTATTGCTATTTTATCCTGACCAATCATTTTAACTGCATTGATATAAGATTTAGCTAAAGCATCTGCTTCAGTAAATTTTTCAATGTTAGGATCATTTCTATAGACTTCACTAATAGAATCTTTCCAAGATGATTGTTGTGGTGCAGGTGTATCTGCTCCTCTAACTGCTGTAGGAGTTGCTACCGGTTTTTCTTCTGTCTGTGCTGTAGTCGTTTTTTCTACAGGCACAGTTTCCTGTGTTATCTGTTCGCTTGACATTTTTATTTACCTTTTTCATTTTCATTTTGCAGCATTGATTTAATAAATAGAAGAACGCTGCGTTGTCCTTCCATATATGCACTCTCATGACTATCACCTTTTACATTAGTGGTAGAATGATAATGACATCTTTTCTCAAGATCAGATAAAATTACTTTACCCTCGCCTGAATTAAACATAATTTTATAATTGTTTTTTAAATTTTGTATATGTTTTTCTAGTTGTTTTGAATCCATATTATCCAGCTTCTGCTATTGCTTTTGCCTCTTCCGGCAATGCTTTCGCTAGCGGTGCTATATCTCCTCCTGCTTGTGCAACTTGTTGCATCTGAGCCATTTGTTGTTGTTGTTGAGCTTGTGCTGCTTGTTCTTCTCTTTCAGCATTAACTTGTGTTTGTGGTTTTAATATTTTTTGCGGAACACCTACAATATTTGCAACGTGTTTAACTAACGCATCAAAATTAATATAATCAAATACAGGAGCAACATTTGCAAGACTACCCAATATTTCTATTGCTCTAGTTATTGACGAAAGTTCTGAAGATTTTTGTGCTTTAGCAAGAGGTGAAACATATTCTATTTCTATATCTTGATTTGATAAAAATTCAGGAACAGAAATAAATTGTTCTCTTCTTAATAAAATATTAAAAGTTCTATCAATAAGTGGCTTTAATAATTCTGATTGTAGTCTACCTAATACTGGTCCTAGTAATCTCATCTTTTCTTCATTTCTTTGGATTACTTCTGTTGCTGTCATTTGCGGACCTTGTTGTAATTGTAATTGGTTTACATAAAATACTTCTCTAATGGAGTCTCTTCTTTGTTGTTCCATATTTAAACCTAATGGATTATTTGCTCCAATGTTTAAAGGTTCAATTCTATCTCTTGTTCCTGATCTATAAAAATTTAATCCACCTGGTACAGTTCTAACTGGTAAAAGAAAACCATCATCAGGAACTAATAGAGGCGGGTCTACTTGTTTCTGCGCAGCTTTAATTGTAGTTTTTGACATTTCATTTAGCATTTTAACATCCGGTAAAGCTGTCATTGCAGGTGATCTACCATAAATTTCATGTGATGCTTTTAAATATCTTGGTACTACAAAAGGAAATTCTTGAAACCCAGACACAGATAATTCATTGCCAGTTTTCATTTCAATATAAACAGATTCAAATGGCATATTTTCTTTATCTTTTAAATTAGGATTAAAATCTGCTCTTGGATAAACTGCGTGCAGTAATTCTACATCTTGATAAGGATCTTTTTGTGAAAGTGTTAAAACATCTGATGATATTTTATTGTCAAAAGAAAATGCTTGAACTACAGCTCTAGCTGATAAATTAAATTTTCTATAAACAGTATCTATTCTACCTTTATCATCTTCAGCAATATAAATTTCTTTAACGTGTCTTGTAGAAAATTTTAATACATCTTTATCATCTTCTTGTATATACATACAGGAAGTTCCAAAAGTAATTAAATCGTGATATAATTCAAAAATTTCTTGTTGAAAGTTAGAACTATTAAATGCTGTGTACATAGATTCAGTCGCACCTTCTAACCAAAGTTTTGCTTCTTCATTTGTATTTATATCTTCATTTTTAAATTTTAAAGTAAACCAAGGAGTAGAAGGATTAGTCAACATTCCATGTAGGGATGCCGCTAATAATTCTACTGCTTGTAAGGGAGAAGAATCAAAAATCATTTCTGTTCGTTTATCACCTCTAGCTCTTTGTTTAGTTACATCTGCTTTTCTTGGCATCATGTAATCAGCAACTTCCTGCCAATGTGTTTCCCAGTTTTGTCTTTGACTTTTTAATCTATCAAATCTTGATAATAATTTTTTTGTTAAATCTGTTTTTGCCATTAAACCATTCCTAATAAACTTTTCTTACCTAATATAAGTTTATCTTTTGATTGAGCATATATATTCATTTTTCTTCCTCTTGCTTTTACTCTTCTCTTAGTTAATTTTGTCTCGGCAGCATTAGTAGCTTCTGATTGTGATACTTCAGCTTCTGTTGGAGCAGCAGCTAAAATTGTTTGACCACCTACAACTTTTTTAACAGGAGGTCCTCCATCTCCCCTTGAATCTGGTTCTCCAAATGGATTTTCATTACTACGCATTATATCTAATCTTGTTTTTCTATAAAGTGTTTGTTTGTCGGCTAGTGGTAGTTTATCAAAATCTACTTTTGATGGAAGATATGGTTTGTTAGTTTTTATTCTTTCATAATTCGTATCAAAAAATTTTCTGTTTTTTACAGATGCTCCTGTAAAAGAATCTAATATATTTGCAACTAGAGCCATAGACCCAGTTGTAGTTTTCATTGGTGGTAGTTTAGTATTTATAAAATGTTTTTGAGCATTAACTGTAGTTCTATGATCTTTGCTTGATGTGCTTTTAGATTTAGATTTAGATTTAGTTGAATAACTTTTTGTTGCTGAATAACTTTGTCTTCTGTCATCTGCAGAAGTAAAATTAGATGATCTATTTCCTGACTTAGATGATGACTTAGATGATGAGACTTGCGATCCATGATGTGGCATAATTAATTTTTCCCTAACAGCGTACCTAACGCTTCTTCTTCATCCTCCTGTATTCCAAGAGGTCCTGTTAATATTGTTGATTGTTTACCTGTTTTTCTTCTACGAATAGCAGCTTGTTCTTTTGCAATTCTTTCTTTATCTTCAGAGGACATTTCAGACTTTGGTGGCTCGGGTGGAGGTGCAACTGCTGGAAGTGGTGGCATTTTTGGTCTGAATATTGATCCCATTTATATAATCCTATAACTATTATCTGCTATACTTTGTGGAGCAGTTTGTCTACTATTTAATTCTTGTAGTCCAACAGCTAGATACCGCATGGCATCTGCTGCGTGCGAACTCCAATCGTGTACAGGCTTTGATCTAAACATTCTATTTTTATCAATATACTTCCTGTGATAATGTCTTAACGCATCTATTAACTTTTTGCAATGGTCAGTATCAATCCAGCACCTGGGTAATATCATTGATGTTGCGTGGATGCCATCTTCCAATGGAATTTTCGGCACTACTTTAAATCTAATTCCTAATTGAAAAGCTACCTCCCTTCTAGTTTTACCATTACTAAAATCAGTAACTTCAATATCATGCGGAGCATAATGTTTATCATAAATATAATCTTTATTTTTTAGCATCTGAATATAGTGTGGTAATCCCTGACCTCTTTCTTCATAATAATCAATAATATTAATTGCTCTTCCTAACTGCTGGAAAAATATTATAGCGGTATGATCTGCTACACCTAGGTCCATGCTAGTTGAAACTGGTAAAGAAGGATCATAAGGAACTCTAGTAATCTGTTTAGAGTTTTCCATTTTAGTTAAAGCATCGCTATAAATTGCTCCCTCAATGTTAGCAACCCAATCGCACTCAAACTCCTGTAGATACTTTTTTTCTCCCATAACTTCCTTTGCCTTGCTAAGCTCCTCTTCATCTACAATTTTAGTTTCACTTGCTTTTGCTTTATAATTAAACCAATCTTTTGCTCCCTGTGCGTGCTGATATAATTCATAGAAGTTATTGTTCATTCCAGCCGGAGTGCCAATAAAGATACAATAGCCTTTTCTGTCAGATAGAGCCGGTCTAATTATTTCTGGAAATAGCTTGTCGGTTACATTTGCGTATTCATCTATTACGCAGCCATCTAAATATATACCCCTTAATCCATCAGGCGAATCTGAGCCTAGCAAAGTAATTCTAGCACCATTGGGTAAATCTACTCTTAATTCAGTTTCGTTAAATTTTGTATAAGGTATCTTGGCAGTAAACTGTTTCATGTAATCCCAGGCGATAGCTTTAGCTTGTTTGAAAGTTGGAGCAATGTAGGCAAATCTAGGGTGTTTTTTTTTGGTCAATAGTGCTGACCTAATTAAATGGTTAATCATACACACAGTTTTGCCAAATCGTCTATGGCAGACTAGAACACTCCATCTTTGTTTGGATATTTCCCTATGTAAATATGCTTGATGCTTTCTAGGTGTGTAAGGTATTTTAATATCCATATATGTTTAATGGATCATTTTGCTTGGCATATCATCACTAAGAGGGTGAAAATCAAACCCCAGCCTCATCATTGAATAAGTAATAAATAATTGTGCAGTTATTTCATTAGGAAAACCGTAAAACTTTAAAACTACAGCTTTTGACTTCTTTTCAATAAAGGCAACTGAATCTAAATCGTCTGCTGAAAAATAATCCATATACTACATATAGTGTATTTAAAAAAAATAGTAAAAGAAAAAGGTCTAGCAAGGTGTGGAAAAGGTGGCGGATTGTTTTTAGATGTGTGTGGATGTCTCTGTCTAAAGGTGTCCCACAGTCCCATGTATATAGAGATAAAAAAAAGTGTGGCGATCTTGGGTGTATACCCCTTTTATTTAAAATGAAATTTACCTAATTAGCAGACAAAAACCTTTATCAAATGTTATTATGTTCGATAATCTTTTCTTATCGCTACTCCATAAAGGTTAAATCTTTTATATATAGGTCAGCATTACTGACCGATCTATTACACGTAAAAAAAAAATGTCTGTTCCTATTCATTGATACGAACATTTAACCTATTTAAACTAATTAAATATATTTCTATTTCTGCCTTATTCTTGCCATATTTATTTATTAACTTTAAACAACTAACCAAAGGAAACTATGAAAAATATGTACCAAAGAGATCACAAAAAGGCATTTGAAAATGCTAAATTAAAAGGCTTAAACAAACCGAATGAATTTATGTATATGTACTCATTAGAAAATTTTGATTACTTTAAAAACATAAATTTCAGAAATTATATTAGATTCCCAATTAATATAAAATCTGATGAAGATATTGTTTCAACTTATAATAGAAACAATGCCTAATTATAGCCATATTTATTTATTAAGTTAAATTAACAATGAAAGGAAAACAATGACAAAAGAAAAAAAATGTGCTGATCTAGTGCATCAAAAATATAAAGATACATTAAAAGATTATCAAGATGCTTTTGTATATTTTAATCAAGATGAAGACAAAAGAAAACTCAATGAAGATTATGAAGGCTACGAAGATTTTTTTGATTATGTAAATCAATCCGGCTTAAGTTTTGATTTTGTGGAAGCTAACACCTTTGAAGATCAAAAGCTTGGCTATTGGCGTTTTCAAATGTCTTGGGGTGGTCCTAGTGATGAGTTTAGAATTTATACTGACTACGATAAAAATATAAATTACATTGAATATTGGTTCATGGACTGGTTTGATGGTGCTTCTATTCGTGTTAACGATGATGTTATATATCAAATTTGTCAAATGTTTTTAGAGTGTTCAGGACATCCTGAGCCACATCAGTATGAAGCTGAGGAGGTTGCTTAATATGCCAAAAGAAATAATTTTTTTAAATATTGTTATAATTTTAATTAGTTTAATTATTTTAACATTTTTAGGTGTTTTTTAAATGATTAGAATTATTACAATATTATTTATGTTAATATTTCTTAATAATTGTTCGACTTATGAATTTTATAAGCAATATAAAGGAAATAAACTTCATAAAGAACAACAAAAACAACTAATAGAAAATAGAAAGACTTGGTTAAATATATGAAAGTTAAAGAACTAATAAGAAGATTAAAACTTTGTGATCAAAATTCTACTATGATTTTTTATTTCTTAAAAAAAGCTACCTTGAATAATTGTGAGTATGAAACTTTATTAGAGTTTGATGAAGGTGGTTTAAATAAAAATCAGGGTAGAACTGAATTGACTATTAAATTAGAAAATAGTGATGAAAATGGAAATATTGACAGAGATTATCAGACCTGCATATGATTGAAATATTTTTAGATACTCCAATAGAATTACAGGTATTATTATCATTTTTTTTTGTAATGTTGATTTGGTATCTTATTGTTGATTGGGAAGATGAGGAATAATAATGAAGTGGGGAAGTAAAGCTAAAAAGCTAAAGAAATATAAGGTGGTATTAATAAAAGATTATGTTGAAATAATTAATACCGCTTTAGAACAAAAAGCAGATTGGCATTTTCACAATAATAAAATGGTAAAAAATAAGATAGGAAAAAAAGTTCCTATTGACAAAGCCATAGGTGAATTTTGCTTAATGATTAAAGATTGTGTTGAGCAACAATATAAACAACAAAGAAAAAGGTTCTGAATAATGGTAAATGATTTAGTAATAATAAGATTAAAAAATGTTAATGAAAATAAAAAAAATAAACTATTGACATATTTAGAACATAATTCTTTTTTATATATAGAAATAAATAAAAATACTTTTTATGAAAAAGAAGAACAAACGAAAGAAACAAACAAACGAAAGGAATAATATGACATTTAAAGAAAACGAAACATATGATTTAGAAAGCTATTTAGGTGTAGATAAATCAGATCATAATTTAGAGGATCAAATTGATAGCTTAATAGATCAAGTAAAATTATTTCTTAATGATCAGTCAGATAAAAATAGTTTTATTGAAGACTATAATGATTGGGTTAAAGAAAGAATAGAATATGAAAGATAAAATACAATTTTGGCTAATATATTATAGGGAAGGAATAATTGGTTTTGTGATAGGTTTTATTCTTGGAGCTATAATGTTTTAAATAAATTGATCCCTGATCTATTGTGATAAATGTAAATGATCATCTGCGCAATGGATCTGGGATCAGTTTCATTGGCGTATGCACTTATGTGCGAACTAGTTTAAAGTACTTTGTCAATGGATCTGAAACCTCTGGTCCAACTGTTAGTAGCGGGGATTGACCTAACCAAAGCAGTTGGATCTGTGATTAAAACAATAATATGGAAAGGAGAAAAAATGAAAGTATACGATATAACATTACAGTATGATGTTCAAAAAAGGTATTATGTAAAAGCATCATCTGAACAATGTGCAAGAAATAAATTAGATAATTATGATAGATGGGAAAAAGATATAGAAACTTCTCAATCTATGGAAGATTGGGAGTATAAAGATACCCTTTAATTAATAATTATAAACAACAAGAAAGGAAAAAGATGACTAAAAAAACAAAAAAGAAAACCAAATATTCAAAAGAGGATAGGTCCATAGATAGATTGATGGATCTTACTTTTGATAAATTGGACAATATGATGACCTCCATTGAAGACAGTAAAGTCTGGAAACAATCAAGACAACATACAGATTTTTGTTTTGTTATGCACTTGGTGGTGAGAGAGTGCTTAACAAGAATGTCCGATAGGGAGTGTATGCATTTTGTTAAAGATAGAGTTGAAAGCATTTTAAAAGATATTGTTGAAGATAAACTTGAAGATGCTAAACAAATGAAAAAAGAAATGTCTTTTAAATAAAAGAAAGGAAAAAATGAAAGATTATAAATTTAACGCAACAAGAAGTTTTTTGCAAGAATATACAATAACTATTAAAGCTAAAAATGAAGAAGACGCAAGGTGGAAGGCACACGATTTAAGATACAATTATAATCACGAGTGGACAGAAGTTGGTGATTTAGAAGCAGATGATAAGTTAATTGATATAGAATATATCAATAATAAAGGTCAAGTTGTTTTTAAAAAACCAATGATTAGACCATTAAAAATAAATGAATGAGTTAAAATTGAAAACACTTTGCCATTTTATTTTGGCGAGGGGTGTTCTATATCAGCAATTTCTTCAGCGTTTAGGTCCAGCAGATCAGGAGTATCTGACCAAGACACTTGAATTTTCTGATCTGTTTCAATTTTTGTCGGCTTATTATCAGAATAAAGATCAGTTAATTTACCGGCAAGATAAGTAATAAATTTTGTCTTTTCTCGAATCCACAATATTTGATTAGGGTTTTCTACCTCTTGATACTGAAAGATTTGTAATAATTTATCAATTAGAGTTTGAATTCCAATTTTACGAGCATCAATAATTTTATTATTCAATTCTTTGTTTTTTTTTAATATGGAGTATAATTTCATCAAGCTGATCTGTGATGGGTTTAGTGTCTTGTCCTTTATTATTTCTGTAAGGGTTTTTCCTTCTATAAGATTGCTTATGATAATATCTTGATTTTTGATTAGTTCCAATTCTTGACTTGACTTTTTCATAATAGTATTTTGAGACTTCTTCCCTTGATTTGTTTCTGAATTGGTAGAGTGCTTGGAGTTGGTTAATTCTTGTGTCATCAGTATAGTTCTTTTTATTAAATCCTAATATATTATTGTAGCCATGAAATCTACAGAAAAACATCCCATTAGCAAGAGGAAAACCTTTTGCTTGACAAGGTCTTTTAGTCCTTCTTGTAAGACTTTGACAAAAAATTTTTCGTTGCTGAAATCCTGCCATATTTATCCTTATTTTTAGCTACCTTATTTTTATAGAAATAATTAGTTTTTTTTCGGACATTATCCACTTCCTTTAATATAATATTTTTGGGGACATATTTCTTATTCTTATCCTTTTGTATCTCTAAAGCCTTTTTACAAAAATAGGGGTTGTCTTTATCAATTATTGCTTTCTTTAGTTGTTCAGGGGGGTATTTATTCGCTAATTCTTCTATAATACGTTCATTATCGCTACCACTACCTGAAAGACCTTTTATAAAAAGGTTAATGCTAGTATTAATGTTAGTTCTATATGATAGTTCTTCTAATAGTGGTCTAACAGAAACACCCATGTTTCTCTCTGAAACATCTATGTTTCTCTGTGAACTCTCTTGTCTATAACCTACAATATACTTGGGGTTTATTGTATATAATAAAGTTGATTTTAATCTCTTTTTCTTTATAATACCCGCTTTTTCCAAACATAGTGTAGCTCTGTATATAGTGGTCCTAGATAGACCAGACATATCAGCAATGGTGGCTTTGCGAGGATAGCAAGTTAGGGTTTTAGAGTTAGCAAATTTTAATAGACAGATAAACACCAGATAGGCGTGGGATCTGTGGTTTTCTGGAATTGATCTAAACTGCGGGTCATCAAATAAAGCAAACTTTACTCTTATATGAGGATCATACCTTTGTTGCATATTTACAACACCTCCTGTGTTCTTCCTGCAACGAATATAAATAATTTAACCATTCCTTCTGGCTGACTTCATAAATTTCTGTCGTAGGCTCACTCACACGTTTAATTCTGAATTTCATGGTGTCATTGTCCAATGGAGTGTAAAATATTAAAAAGGCGGGTATATTTAGGCGTTCACCGACCATTTTTGTAAGGGTTGTAGCTTTAAATTGTTGATTTTTATCGAAACAAGTCTCTTTCACCGCTAATGGTTCATAACACTTAGGACACACCTCACAAAAATCCAGATCTATACCTGCCAGACCTTCAAATTGCCTATGCCAATCATTGTAATCACCATTAGACTTATAATAAGTCCATCTAGCCATTATTTTTCCTTTAGTAATTCTTTAATTTTTTCTTTTAATAATCCTATCTCATAATCTTTAATATCATTATCAGTTGTAAGTATATCTATTGTTTTTTCTAAATCATTTTCACCTCTTTTTTTATCTTGTTTTATTTTTTTAAGTTCCTTTTTTAATTCCTTTACTTTTTCAGATAATTCTAGCTCTTTCCACATACCCTCATTTGTCATTTTAATAACTCAATTTTTCTAATAACTTTTCTTGGAAAACAAGTAAGTCCTCCAACCTCTAAGCCATCTCGATCTTCAGCATAAGAGGTAAATAGCCATAATTTGTCCTTAGTTTTTTTATAGATATAGCCAACATCTTCACAAACTGACACATCATGTTTTAATATATCTTCTTCAGCTATCCAGCTTTCAGTAGAACTACAAATATCCCACCAAATTATTTTAACTTTATCGTATTTAAATTTGCTCTCTTTGCCAGTATTCTTCATAAAAATCATTAGGTTGAACTTGTTTTTTTGTACCATCAAAAATTTTCTTCATTACCTTCGGGTGTGGTATTCTTTCCCCTTTTGCATATCTTTGAATATTAGTGGCTGGGTTGATATTTATAATACCAAATTTTTGTGCGGTTTGAGAATAACTATAATTATTTTTAGCTATCCATTCCTTTAGTTTCATATTTTCTCCTATTGTTGCAGAAGAATACCTATTACCATAGCGGTTATTTAAAGCAAGAAAATAATAAATTATTTAGTAGACAATATGGTGTAATAATATATAAAGAATAGAACAACAAAAAGGAAATAAATGAAAAAACAACTAGAAGATATAATTCAAACCTTATCAGGTGGAGAGGGTTTGAAACATTTTTCTTTCTCTCAGTTATCAAGAAATAAACCTATTGCCATGCACATTGTAGATTATTGGTGTCGTACTGAAAAACAGAGGCGATCTGATAAGAAAAAATATAAATTAGGTTATGGAAGTTTAACCGGTAATGTGGCTCAAAGATTAGTAGGTAAATATATATTTCGTGGAGCTGAGAGGGAGGAAGTTAAAGATAGAGATTATGATAAAATATTTAATCACGAATATAAACTTTATACTAAAGAAAGTTTTGATGACAGAGACAAACAAATCAAAGAAGAAATTAAAGATAAATTACATGGTACTACCCAACAAATTTTAAAAGCCGTAAAAAATATTTTTGGAGAGGATGAATTAAAGTGTGAAAGATATGTTGATATGTTGCCAGAAAATTTAGCTTTAGGAGTTACGGGTAGATTAGATTTTGAAACTGATTTAAATTTTGCCGAATGTAAAACTAAACCACCTACCGCAAAAGATTATAAAGGGGACATAAGATTTTATACTCAAAAATTACCAAATGAACCTGATCCGGTTAATATAACTCAAGTAGCTTTTTATAAAATTGCGAGTGGTAAAACTCCATTTTTATTTTATGCAAATGAAAATGATTTTATTATTTTTGATGACAGTCATCCTGCATTATGGGATGATCATTTAAAATATTGTTATAATGAAATGATTGAAAAAGCTAAAACAATTCAAAGATTACTTATATTAAGTAATGGCGACCCCAAAATCGCAGCACAATATGTAGAAAAACCTGATCTTAATCATTGGATGATGAAAGATTTAAGTGCTGATCAATTAAAAACAATTAAACAATTATGGGGATAAATTAACAATAAAAAGAAAGGAGAACTATGACTTGGTTAATATATAAAGCAAAAGTAGTTGGAACATATACTTTTATTTATGCACAAAAAGTATGGGGTTTACTACCATTTTAATAATAACAACAAAGGAAACATGAAAGAAAGAATAAAAAAAGTAATAGACAAATGTAAGAAAGAAGGAACTTACATTAATGAGCATGGAACAACTACTGTAAAAGCCACAAGTAAACTTAAATTTTTTACTGAGGAATTTGCGGGAGAGTTAGGTATTAAAACATATATTATGACTTATGATGATTGCTATATTGGTAAAGCAGAAATTATAAGTCCTGATGGTGTATTGGCTACCGGTCATGCAAAAGTTTTTAGGAACAATAAACCTAAAGCAATGGAACTAACAGAATCCTTTGCTATATCAAGAGCTTTATCTGTCTTTGGTATTCTGGATGAGAGCATCACTTCAAAAGAAGAATTAGATGATCTTAATATACCGAATACAAAGGTGGACCAAAGTGCTGAAGTAATTAAATATCCTAAAAAAAGGATAACTTCAGTAAAAGAAATCATTAAAAACATTGATGAGGCTTTACACCTTTCAAGATTAAAATATCTTAAAGATGTACAGTTTAAAAATGAATTTAATGATGCAATCAAAAATCATCCTGCAACATATAAAGATTTAATGAATCATTATGAAAACAGGAAGATTAAACTACAAACAGGAGCAAAGCAAAATGGATAAGATATATATAAAACTTACCCCAAACAATAAAAGGTCAGCTCCCAATCATCCAAGCTATGTAGCGCCTATTAATCCAAAATCACCTCCAGGAAAAGAATGGAGAATAGGTGTAAAAATAGGGGATAATTGGTATAATCAAGCAGCCTTTGATGAAGTTGCAGAGAATGGAGAGCCAACTGGCAATCTTACTGTGCAATTAACACCCAACGATAGTGCAAAAAGTAGCAGTTCAGGAGGTAGTGGATCACCAGCCTATGCACCAAAACCTTTTGCAAAACAGCAATCGTATGGTAATAATAAACCGCAAAGATGGTAACATTTTTGTAAAACTTTGAGGCGGGGTTTTTTAGCCAATCCTTTCTGGCTTTTTTCTTTTAGTTGTTTTCCTCGCCTCATTGAAAAACAATATGGACACAATAGATATTAACGAAAAAATATTAAATAAAATTATAGAAGATCGTCATAAAGATTATGGCGATTATCAAGAAAACTTTAGATTATTAGCTATCATGTTTAATGTTATTTTGCATGATATTTTAAAAGATGATATGAAACCATATCAAGTTGCACAACTTATGATGGCTCTTAAATTATACAGAACAACCAAAAAATATAAGGCAGATAGCTATAATGACCTTGAAATATACTCAAAAATGGCTAAAGAACTGCATAAAAAAACAGTAGACAAAAAGGATAAAAATGTCTAAATATCTAAGGTATCAATATGGCGAAGCTAGTTTTACGCAAGTAGAACGCTTTGATAACGTAGAGAAGGCTGCAGATCCTAGCGCCAAAGGTGAATCTGTAGAAATAAAAGTTGATGATATTAAAATTAACTTTTCAAAAGTGAATAAGGAGAAGGATGAACGAGTTAAGGACTCGTCTGCAAAAGTACAGAGATCTCCAAGAAAAGAAACACAGAAAGTTTCTGGAGACAAAGGTCTTAGCTGAGAAATATCATAAAGATAGTATCAGATTAATGGCTAAAGTGGTGCAGACACAAGAACTTTTAATGGCAAGATAGTCATTAAATTTATAATTGAAAAAAACGACAACAAACCTAGGGGAATCTATGACCAAAATATTTCTTAAAGAAATAAAACTTGCTATGAAAGCAGGAATGTATCAAGATTTAAGTAAAAAAGAAAAAGCTATTTATAAAAGTGGTTTTAGAAATGGCTATGTACTTGCTAGAGAACATAATAAAAAAAAAAATAAAAAAGAATATATACCAAGAAGAATTATTGGATATTCTTTTGGAAAACCAACTAAGCTAGTTATTGAAAGTATTATAAATAAAATTTGTGTACGTTACGAAGTTAGTAAAAACGAACTTATGGTAGTTAGGTCTCGCAGACAAGATATATGTAGAACTAGAAATATATTATTTAATTTATTATCTGAAAAATTTAATATGAGTTTTTGTGCAATAGGTAGAATTTTTGGCAACGATCATACCACAGTTTTACATAGTATCAACATGAAAAGAGATAAAAGAAGATTTTGGTCTCCAGAACAAACTTTATGGCAAGAGTATGAGGAGTTAAAAGCAAATATCACCTAAATGGAAGAGTTATATTTTTTATTAATGTTTTTTGGATTTATGATTGTACTTTGTTTTTTATTAGGATGGTATAACGGAGTTTTAATTTAATTACTTTCGTAAGAAGCGTCTTCAGCTTTTGTTTTTTGATCTTCACAATACTTATCAAAACAACTACCATCACGACCATCATGGCAAAAATATTTTTTTTCTGCGGTTATAATCCAACCACCCTCATTGCTTAATAATTCTTTTTTACAAGTATTACACCAGCCACACAATCTTACAGCTTTAGATTTATTCCAAGCTTTGTTTACCATTTATTGTGATAAAGGATTAGATGTAGCAATTTTAATTTCTTCTATTTGAACCTTTAATAATTCAATTTCTTTAGCATTAACTAAAGACTTAGTATGATCATGAGTAACTGGATGATCGTGCGAAGTATCAACGTTTTCTAGCGCTGCTACTTTTTCTTCTAGTACCGCTATTTGTGCAGAATAATCTACAGTTGTTTTGCTTGCCAACTGTTCAATAGTGCTTTCCATTTTAGCGAATTTACTAAATCCTGCACCAATAGATCCTACCAATCCTATAACAACTACTATGTTTGTTAAATTTTTTTTAATACCATCAACCATTTTTTAATGCCTCCAGTTCCATTAAAAGCCTTTGCTTTTTAATGTTTAATTTATTAAGTTTTCTTGCTTTGATTTCTATACTATCATTTTGGGTATAACTTGCAAGATTAGTATTTGGATATAATTGCCTATTATCAAAGATATTTAATTGATCTAAATATATATCTTTTGATTTATAAAATGCCATATTTGCGTATAAATTTAATGATACTTGTTCACTTGTCATAGCTTCCATTTTTATAATATTTTTAACAGCTAAATTTTTAGATATATCTTTAATATCTTTATCAATTTTATCCATTATTTTATCAAGATTTTTAACAATAGTTTTTTCTTTTTGTATTTTTTTTTCTTTGGCAAATTTATTATTTTTAACAGTAGATTTTTCTTCTTTCATTTCTTCTTTAACTTCTTCTTTTTCTTTTTCATTTGACTCTTCTATTGCCGGGGAAGATTCTTCTTTAATTTCTTTTTGTGAAGATCCACTATTACCTGGATTATTGTTTGGCGACATTGCCATCTCTTTAGGTTCTTCTTCAGAAGTTTCTTCGGTCATTTTTGTTGGCTCTTCTGTTTCCTCGGTTGATTCCATTCGTACGGATCTAGTTTCTGTAATTTCTTCTTCTTTAAAAGTTTCCTCTTCCTGAGAAACCATAGGTAAGAAGCTAGCAATGATTTCTTCTGTCTCTTCATATATTTCCTCCTCTTGTGGTAATATCATTGAAAAAAAAGAAGTGCTTATTTTTTCTTCTACAGGCATCTCCTCTATTTCCATAATTATTTCTTCTTCCATAATTTCTTCTAAAGGAATTTCCTCCATAACAACTAACATGGGTTCAAATGTTATTTCCTCAAACTCTTCAAATATATTATTAATTTCTTCAACAATCTCAGTTGCTATAACTGTGTTATCGTAAGTCATGGTAACAGAAATATTATCTAAGTTAGGACCACCAAGAGTAGAAGGAGCATTGGCATCAGATCCTGATAAATGTATATTACCTACATTTGATCCTGTTCCATTATATATTAATCTGTCTGTAAATATTGCGCCATCAATACCAGTTACATCTGTTCTTATTGTAGTATTAGTTGCAAGGGTATTACCATCAGAATCTTTAATTGTAAGTATATTTGTAAATGTGTCTGCTGCACCTTGACCACCCCAACATCCCGCAACACCACATTCACCATTTTGTGCATCAATAGAAGAATCTAATGTTATACCATTGTTTAACATATTTTGAGTTATAGTATCTGTAGATAAATTAAAATCTTGTTGTATAGATCCGCTGTTACCAAATTCTAAATCGTAATTACTAGCAACATTATTAAGCTCACAACAATCACTTAATACTTGTACATTACCAGAGGTGGTCCAGCCATTACTGTTGCCTGTTTCAAAATTACCATTGGTAACTAAATTACCTGTCGTTATCTCTTCTGCTGAAGTTGTAAGGGTTAAGATCGTCAGCAAACTTGCCAATAACATACATCGCATATAATGCTCCTACTATCATTAATATTAACCAAATCATTTTCTATTTCTTCTTCCCATATAATTTTCTGATGGTTCATAGTTCCATTTTTTACCATGATGACCACGAATATCTGCATACCACATTCTTAATCTTACAATCCATTTTAGTACAGGTCTAGGCATTATCTAACATTCTTTAAATTTTTAAGTTCTTCTTTTTTTAATTCTTTATCTATTTTTTCTAATTCTTCAGTCATTTTAATTTCCGCTTCAATTCTTTTTTTTTCCTCAAGAGCTATTTTTTTAGCTATTTCTTTTTCTTTTTTTTCTCTATCATCCATACGCTTAATATATGTTTTATAATCAGGTCTTTCATGATCATATTTAGACCATAGCTCTTTAGCTTCTTTTCCAATTTTTCCATCGATTGGACAAGGAGTGCCGGCTTGTATCATTGATTCAAACACACGTTCATCTTGGCATAATATAGCAACAGCAGCTACTTTCATACCAAATTCATTAAGTATTCTAGCTAGTTTTAATCTTTCACAATTTTCATCTATTACGTGTTTTCCACCACTAACTCCAATTCCAAAAGTTTGTATTCCTGCAGAAACTCCAACAGCACATACATCTTGTGTCATAGCATTAAAGGATGGAGCAGAAGCAGTTGGTGGTGAAGATTTTATATCTGAGTTTGTGGTATTATTGGTTGTAGTTGTGGATTCTGACCCAGATTGATATGTAGTCGTAGTAGTTGATTCATATCCACCTTCAATCGCTGTATTGCTTCCAGATGTATTTGTTTGTGTAGATCCAGGATAAGCCGGTCCACCACAAAATGCTAAAATGCACAATAATATAATTAAAATTGCAGAAAAACTAAAACGATAATTCATAATATAGACTCATAATATATATTTCTATATTATTCCAATATTAATTTTATAATTTTTTTTTCTCCCATATAAACCTCAAGCTCTGCTTTAGATTTTAGGCATTTATAAGTAACTCTATCAGTAGATTTTTTATCTCTCATAGCATAACGTTTTGCTTTTAAACATTTACTAAGACTTGGTTGAATACGATGCTCTTTAATTTCGTGATCTACAATAAGTAATAAGGCAAAAACAACTTCAAACATTTAATGATTTCCATTATTTCTAATTTTATCTTTCATATCCTCTATGTCTTGTAATATTTTTTCTATATCAGTCATAGCTCTATTAAGATTAACTGTATTATTTCTCATGCCTTGCATTTCTTTTTCTAATACTTCTATTTGTCCTGATATATGTTCAAGCAACATAAACTGTTCTTGATCTGTAGGAACTTGCTCAGACTTTTTGAGTAAATCACTACTAAACAACTCTCTTGAGGTTTCTAAGCTAGTGAGCCTGGCAGTTAGTTCTGTATAAGCAAAAATTCCCATACTAACCCCAACAATTATTCCAATCATATTCTTGATCGGCATAGCTACTGAGGTTTTTTCGCTTATCTTCATAACTACATTAGTATTGCAATAACTAAAATAATACCAAAAGCTATTACAACTTTTTTATGCTCAGACCAAAAGTGTTTAGCTTCAAACATAATAGCATTTATTCTATCCATCATATTTATCTCCCCTTTTAATGTTTATAGTATATTATCTTCCCTGTCCACGGTACTTCTTATATGATTTTTTCTCACTCTTGGACATATTTTTTTTGTGCCTTCCTATGCTTTTTTTTGTTGTTTTTACATAGGTATTTACTCCCCACTTTGGTGCTTTTGCCATTTATTTTCTATATTTTTTTTCCCATATCTCTTTTTGAGATAGGTTTATTTCATCCTTTTTTTGCTTTGTTTTTTGAGTAATTTCAGATGCTTCCATTGTTTCAACTAAAGCATATCTATATACTTTTTCAGAATTTCCCCATTGAAAGTGAATTAAAAATCTTGGCTCATTATATTGAGTAATGAGTCTTGGATCAAAATTTCCTATAGTCATTATTTTTTAACTAATGAACCACCAAAGTATAACCCTATAATAGCAGATACTAAGTTGGTATCTAATGGTGTAATTACCAAACTATTAGATGATAATGTTACCCATTTCATTATTTCTTTTTCAGGTAAGAAAAAAAATGCAGGTTTAAATTCTAAATAACCCACAATTACACTTGTATCTGGTTGTAATATTGGCATTAGTTTTGGTAATAATACTATCGCAAAAACAGCAGTTAAAGCTATAATTCTTCTAGTCCATTGAAAACCTTTATTATCGTATTCTCTAGCTTCTTTAAAGCCTTTTTGTTGTACCTCAGCTCTAGCCAATAACATTTTTTGTTCTGCTTGTTTTGCTTTAATGCTTTGCGACCAGATGCTCATTACTCCACCTAGTACAGTAGAGCCTAACATTGTTATCATTTCAAATGGCATATTTTTTATTCTCCTCTTCTAATTCTTTAATTTTAGATAAAGCTATATCTAAGTCTTTATTACAGAACTCTAGTTTTTGCAAACATCTTTTATTTGCAGCATCTTTAGATTTGCCTGCGTCTTCTAATTCGGCTATTTGTTGTTTGAGTATTCTTATTTGATCCTTATATTCATTTAAAATTTCACTAGGATCTGAACCTTTAAGTGTTTGCATATATGATTTTTACCTTTAGTTTTTTTTGTTCTTTAGTAGTTTGTCTTGCAATAAGAGTGCCTTTGGTTTTTCTTTTATAGCCATCTTTTGAAATGTAGTCTTGTTTTCTATAATTTTTAGACTTAACATCATAAGCAGTATACTCTCCTGTAGACATATTTAAAGTAACAATATCTATTGGTCCAAGTCCGCCAAGTGGTGTAAATACTAGGATATTGGGGTCTTTTGCAATATTAAGCTGTGCAGAAAGTTCGCTTATTAAACCAGCTACTGCCTTTTTACGCCTAGCCATTCCATTTTAGAAAACCTAGTATTATTCCTGCTAGACCTCCTAATAAAATTAGTAAATTAATTGCACCTTTACCCTTGCTCACATCATTTCTTAATTGTTTTACTTCAACTCTCATTTCATCTATTGCTTTAAATAAAGTTTTCATTCTTTCGGCACATATTTTTTCGTGAGTAGAAAGTCTAATACCTGTTGGAATATCAGTAAATTGTTTTGATGTTATAATTTTTTTTTTAGACATTAGGTTTTTCCTCTGGTGTACAATAAAATCTTACAAATAATCCATTTTCATTGACATCAAATCTACCTATTTCTTCCATTTGTTCAATAGATTTTTCATAACCTTTTATTAAACATGAATATTCATCTTCATAAAAAGTATTTATAAGTGGAAGAGGTGGTAAACAAGTTAAAGAAACACCACTACAAAGAATCATTGTAAGCATATAATTCATTTGAGATGTTTATATATTAAAAGCGTCTTTAACTTCATCCGCTGTAAAACCTAAATTATTTAATTTAGTTTTAGCAGATGAGACATTAGCTTTTCTTGCTGTTTCGGCAGCTTCTCTTGCTTCTTTATCTTTTACAGCTTGAGCTTCTTCTGCATCTCTTGCAGTTTCTTCTTCAGCAGTAAATGGAACTTTTATTCCATTGATTAAATGATGTCTTGCCATGTTTCCTCCTTAATTAATTCCATATAAACAAATATCTCCAGCGTCTATGTTGCCTGTACTACCTTTAAATTGTATTTCGTCAATAGCACTTGTTGTATTAAAATATCCTGCTACGTAAGCATCCACAGTATATGGCGCTGAACTATCATATTCATTATTAACTCTACCCATAAAATGTTTAACGTGAGTAGTGTTAGATGGGTTAAATAATCTTAAATATCCAGATAAATTAGAATCATTACCAAATCCAATTCCATAAGGTGTTAGATGTTGAAAAGCTGTTCCTTGTGCTTGATCCGATGCTGTTCTATAACTTAATGTTTGATCACTATCAGCTTCATTGTGATAAGCATAAAAAATTGTAGACGTTATAGTTTCATTATACCCACTTCCTCCGGCAGCATTTCCTTGAAATGAAAATTTTGGTCCATCAGTAGATGGATGAATATTTTTAAAAGTAAATAAGTATTCCTTGTAAGTATTATCAAGGACCACATCACTTGTTCCATCAACGAAAGATATAGTCGCAGATGATGAGGCAGTTACTTTTTTAATAAATGTCATACTACCTAATGCTGTAATACTTCCAAAAGCACTAGCTGATCTTACACCTCTATTATTTAATTTAACTATACTCATTAACTATCCTTTATACCATAAAGTTTGATTGTGCCACTTTCGATTGTTCCAGCACTAAATTCAAATTTTACTGCATTAACGGCACTCGTAGTATTTCCATATCCTGCTACATACGTATTAATAGGCATTGGTGTAGAGTGCATATAATTATTTACAATCATAAAATGTTTGGTGTACGTAGTTGATGATGGGTTAAATAACAACATTGACCCACTATTTGAAGAATCATTATCTCCCTCATTATCTACTGAAAATCTTTGTGAACCTGTTTCTTGTGCCTGATCATGACCATCAGTATAACCAAATGAAGTGCCGCCATCATCTTCTTGATGGGTTGCTATAAAATATGAACTTGTTTTAGTTACATTATAATTACTTCCACTATCCACACTCATATTAAATTGAAATTCCTCCCCATCTCCACTTTGTTGTGATGGATGACAATTAATCCATACAAATTTATAAATAGGATATGTGCTATCCAAGACTACATCTGATGTTCCATGAACAAAGCTAATAGTAGCACTTGAGGATGCTGTTTGAGATTTAATTAAAGTCATAGCACCATTAGCTAAACCTGATGCCGCTGTAATAGCACTTATAGAATTGTTGTTGTATTTAACTAATGCCATATAATTTTATAACTCCACTATCTATGTTGCCACTATCCATTTTAAACTGAACTCTTGTCAAAGCTGTCGTTGTATTTACATATCCTGCTGAATAAATTTGTATTGAAGCATCTCCAGAATAAACATTAGTACCTAAACCTATAAAATGTTTTACAAAAACTGAACTACTTGGCGAAAACAAATGTAAATATCCACTCATGCTTTCGTCATTTCCATTTCCTATGTCTTGACATAATGGTTGAAAAGATGTTGATTGTGCTAAATCTCTATTTGTTTTATATGCTACAGCACCACTACTACCATCTTCTCCATGAAATACTTGAAAAGTAGTAGAAGTAATTGTTTGGTTGTAATTTGTGTTAGTTCCAGTATCTACTTGAAAAGTTAAATCAACATCATCAGTAGCTGGATGAATATCATAAAATTTAAACACATACTCATCATAGGTATCATCAATATTACTTGTAAAAGAAAGTGTAGCTGAACTTGATGCAGTCTGCGTTTCTAATAAATTCATAGCACCACCAGAAACTCCTGATGGTAAAGCTGTAATCGCTGTCAAGGATTGATTATTGGCTACTTTGATTGCCATTGATTACTCCTTTGGATTTGCGTCTTTAATTTTTTTAACTTCGGATTTCCAATTATCTATATCATGATAAATCATATCTAATTGGTCTTGCCAGTTTCCTAACTTAGAAATATATTCTGCTTCTCTATCTCTTTGATATTTGTTAGCATCATAATTAGCTTTTAATTCATTAACTTTAGTTTCAATATCAGATGCTGAAATTGGTGTCGTATCTTTTAACCAATCAATAGTATCTGTATTATCTCCATGAACTGTAAATTTTGCTGATGGATTTATTGCTTTAATTGCTTTTCCTATAAGTGATGATTTCATTATGCCAATACCTCCATAACAGTTATTGATGATGATGTGTGCGGTCTTTGCATATTAGTAGTACCAGTATCATCATGTGGTCTATTTATAAAAAATTCATCATTACTTGCTGCTTGAATTTTGTAAGTGGTTTCTGAAGTTGTGCTTGGACTATCTAAATATTGTCCACATAAATTAGCCATATCATAATTTCCATTAGCATCTGGATTTCTATAACCAGCACTAACATTTTGTCCAGCATCACTATCAGTTCCAATAAATATATCAGTTGAACCTCTTACTAATCTTATTCCAACATGGTCTGAAGTATCTGCTGAAGCATTTACTGTAAAAAAAACTAAAATTTTTGATGAAGTTGCGGCTGGAGTAATTGCTACTGAAAGATCAGCAACATCAGTCCAAGTATTATCGTCTGTAGTATTTTGAGTATTAGTCTTAACTGCTTGAACAACTTGACCAATTTTTCCCATTGAAACAGCATCTGCTATTTTAGCCGCAGTTACAGCATCATCAGCAATTTTTGCAGTAGTTACCGAATTATCCGAAGGCACTCCCAAGTCCAGAACGTTACCTAACAAGATCACAAAGTCTATAACATCGCCTGTTGCTAAGTTTGAAGCAAAAGTAAGTGTTGAGCCGGCTACTGTAAATGAAGTAACTGGTGCTTGTAAAATTCCATTAAGTGAAACCAGCATATGATTTTCACTTTCAGGTGTTACATTTGTTGAGCTTACTTGTAGTGTGTATGCTGCTTGTCCATTAACAACAGTAATTGCATCACACTTTTGAAAGTTTCCTACTATTGGTTCTTTTCCTATATATGCCATAAATTATTCCTTTGG
>VTLG01002379.1_pt1 | contig 34403 bp, 35 predicted proteins | sample 4694571 | NCBI WGS metagenome assembly VTLG01 (sample SAMN12604809, study PRJNA352737) | marine metagenome | biome: ENVO:00000447; feature: ENVO:00000209|ENVO:00000569|ENVO:01000036; material: ENVO:00002151; isolation source: viral sequences binned using virsorter ...
TATCAAACGCTCTAATTTAAAAGAGCATGAATATGAAGCGATATTTAAAGTTGCAAAAGAAAATAACATACCATTAGATACAGAGCTTATACTTGGTTTGCCAGGAGAGACTCTTGAAACTTGGAAAGCAGGTCTCTATGATTTATTTATGAGTGGCAATAATCACGGTGTTACAATTTATCAAGCACAGATACTTGAAAACACAGAGCTTAATCTAATTCAAAAACAAGAGTTTGAGATTGACACTGTGTTATCGTATGATTTAATGCTTGATAAACAGGCGGTGAACGAAGAAGAGGATATCAGAGAAGATATTGAAATCACTAAAAGCACGAAAGATATGCCTTTTGAAGATATGAAAAAAGCATTAATGTTCAACTGGTTCATTGTAACATTTCATGTACAAGGCTTTTCAACTTATGCAGCAAAAACTGTAAATAAATTATTGCAAGTTACGTATGAAGACTTTTATAACAGTTTAGAAAAATGGTTTTTACAAAACAGTGAGTGGTATCAAGAACAATATAAAGTTACAGTTCCCATAATAGATAAATATCTTGTTGATAGAAATCTAGACTTTTACGAAACCATACCTGGCTTTGAGGCTGTGGGTGATAAGATTAATTTTCATTCCGTTGTCAACGCGCATTACTATAATAAGACTGATAGTATAATTAACGAGGTGTGTAAATTTTTACTTGACGAGTATGATATAGATTCTCAACTAGTAGAGAGTATAAAAACTTTCACACAGCATTATATCGTAACTCATGAACGTGCTAAATCGTATCCCATTGAAGTTCATTTACCTCATGATATAAAAAATGGTAGATATGATAAAGCTGTAACATATAAATTTGATTTTGTTTGGGATACTGATATACCAAAACAAACATTTGCAGAACGCACATATTACCAAAGAAGAAAAGAACACGCTATAGCTATAGTTGAGACTAGATAAAAATTACATTTTACTAGACTACATGCTAATCATGTGTTATAGTTAATCACAAAATAGGAGTTTACTTTGACTAAAATTTTATGCTCTGCCGATTGGCACATTATCTTACACAAAAAGAAAGTGCCTTATGAATGGCAGGTGAATCGTTTTAAACAAATGTTTCGCAAACTAATCGCACTAGAACAATCATGTGACGTACACATCATTGCTGGTGACATATTTGATAAAAAACCAGAGCCAGATGAGATCTGTTTGTTTTTAAGTTACATCAACTCAGTTACAATTCCAACTTACATCATTCCAGGTAATCATGAGGCAACAAGAAAAGGAGAATCGTTCTTTGAATACTTCACTCAGGAAAATGCTATCAAAAATGAGAACGTGCATGTATTTACTCGCAACGGACGTGCGAGTGTTGGTAAGACGTCTTTTCAATTCTTTCCCTATGGAGAAATGCAAATGGATAACCTCCCAGACTATATTGAAGATGATATCATGGTTACGCACATCCGTGGAGAGGTTCCTCCGCATATTACGCCAGAATATGACTTTTCCCGTCTCAGAAGCTGGGGCTTGGTGCTACTTGGTGATCTACACTTTAATCATCGTTATGGTGACACTAACTGTTACTATCCTGGTTCTCCGTTAAATACCACATTTGATCGTGATGATAAACGAGAGTATGGAGTTGATATCTATGACGTGATAGACTCTCATAACTATACACGCAAGTTCCATGATCTAAAATTACCAAAGTTGCTGCGTAAAACAATATCAGTAGGTGAAGAGATGATTTCTGATCCGATAAATCATGTTGTGTATGAAGTCAAAGGATCTCTTGATGAATTAGCAAAGATTGAAAATTCTGAATTATTAGACAAAAAAATGGTAGAAAAACCAGCAGAAGATTCAACACTAGATTTGAAAGGTAAAAGCACCTTTGAAGAATTAGAGATTTATCTTAACCACATAAAAGTAGCAGATATCGAATCGGTGCTTAATGAATATCGATCTATCTCTCAATAGGGTTTATTGGGAGTATGTTCAGAATCGTTCATACTTGCGCCCTTCAAGAAACTACCTTTGTTCCTCTCATATACCGTGTATTGGTGTACGCACAACCGTTCCTGTGTATAAAAGAAGAGGCAAGAATTTCAAAAATGATCTTACACATTTAGTTAAAGCATTTGCTGAAAAATATAAAGATTATAAATTTGTAATAACCATGTCTGGAGGTATAGACTCAGAGGTTACAGCTGATACTTTCTATCAGCTTAAAATTCCTTTTCGTGTTTTAATTCAAAGGCTTTTTAAAGGAGCTAATGATTACGATATAATATTTGCTGTTAAGTACTGTCAACGAAGAAATATACCATATACAGTAGTTGATTTATCAATTGAAAAATTAAAAAGTCAGGTTATACCTGACGCCATAAAAAATGGACAGTTCACACACTCGTATTCACAAATCTCACTGTGTAATTTATTTCAATACATTAATAAAGATAAAGAAATTATGATTAACTCAGGACATAACCCTGATTTTCATAGAGAGATTGGCATCGGGTGGTGGGAAGATTCACCAAACATAATTAAATATGCGATCGCTAAAGATTATAAGTTTTTTACATTCACATCATTAGAGCCTATTTTTTGTCATTACGCAGCTAACTTTGATGCTAATCAACCAGGTGACAAGAATAATGACTTTCTTTATGAAGCATACCCACACCTGAAACGAAGGATCAAAATGACAGGTTGGGAAAAAAGTGTTAATATCATTGGAGAGTTAACAAACATAATTGTTCAGATTGCAGACTATAGGTATCAATCATTTATTACTTGGGAAGAGTTTACTCTTGCCTATCTTAGAAAAATATTCGTAGAAAAAGGATTAAAAGGAAAATACTATGAGTAACATAACACTAAATGACTTACACTTTTCAAATATGTTTTCATATGGAAAGACAAATGTTATGAGACTTGATGATAATAAAATTACACAACTTACTGCTCCGAATGGTAGTGGTAAGTCATCTATTGCCATGATAATACAAGAGATTTTGTTTAATAAGAATGTAAAAGGTATCAAAAAAACCGATATTCTTAACCGTTGGGTAAAAGATAAGCACTGGTCTGGGTCTATAGAATTTACAGTTGATGGCGACGATTACGGTGTAAATGTACAAAGAACAGGCGCATCAACAAAAGTAAAACTAATTAAAAATGGTGTAGACATATCAGATCATAAAGTCTTAGACACTTACAAAAAAATACAAGACATACTTGGACTTGATTTTGAGGTTTTTTCACAACTAACTTACCAATCCTCTACTGACTTACTTGAGTTCCTAAAAGCGACGGACACTAATCGTAAAAAGTTTTTGATTAATCTTTTTAACTTACAAAAATACATAGAAATTGGAGATAAGATTAAAGCAAAAGCATCACAAGTAGATAGAGATGCTGTAAAACTACAAGGTGAACTAAAATCAATAGAAGACTTTTTGAACACCACAGTCATACCAGAGAAAAAAGAATCTATGCCTGTTCCAGTTGTAGAAGAGACTTTGCAACAACGCATAGGGGTCTTACAACAAGAGATTTCAAACTACAACGAAACGTGCAAAAAGATAGATAAAAATAATTTGTACATAGAAGAGTATGAATCATTAGATTTTAATTCTGGGTTACGTGAACCAGTAGAGCCTGATTTTATGGAGTCTTACAACACTTTAAAACAAGACGTAGCGATGCTTGCAAGAGAGATTGCCTCGTATGAAAAAGATTTGTCAGAGATTGACATATTAGATGAATGCCCTACTTGCGGTCAATCAATAGATACCTCTCACCTTGAAGCAATGCAAGATGATATCCAGCAGAACATAAACACAAAAAATCAACAAAAAGAATTAGCTATGGTGCAGGCTAAAAAATGGAGCGACATAATCAAACAGTATCACGATGATAAACTAAATTTTGAAAAGAACAGAAAAAGCATAGAAAGGTTTGAGCAACTCACTCAGCTCATTGATAAGAACATACCGAAAAATTATCCAGATATTGGTAATATCAAAGATGAAGTGGGAATACTTCAGGCAGAATATCAAGCACAGCTAAAAGATGAAAAAGATGCTAACGATCATAACCACAGCGTTGCAGCACATAATGCTAAAGTGGATGCGCTATTTGAACAAAAAGAAGAATTTTCCAATAGACAATCTGCTGTAAAAGGTGATACAATCTCTAAACATAATCAGTTAAATTCTTTAAATATTCTTAAAAAAGCATTTTCGACTTCAGGCATAGTCGCTTTCAAATTAGAGAACTTAACTAAGGAATTGGAAGTTTCGATTAATCACTACTTATCACTGTTAAGCGATGGGCAGTTTCAAGTAGAATTTAGGCTAGATAAAGAAAAGTTAAATATTTCTGTAATTAATAACGGTATAGCTTCACCTATAGAGACCGTTTCTGGTGGAGAATTTTCTCGTATACAAACTTCCATACTTCTTGCAATAAGAAGCCTGCTTTCTAAACTAGGAGGTAGTAGTGTAAATCTTTTATTCCTTGATGAGATAACAGGAGTTCTAGATGACGAAGGAAAAGAAAAACTAATTGAAGTTTTACAAAATGAGGCTAATCTAAATGTTTTTCTTATTTCACACGATTTCACCCATCCACTGATAGATAAAGTATCTATTGTCAAAAACGATAACATAAGTTCGATTCAATAAAGGAATAATAATGACACAAGTTATAAAGCGCGATGGCACTCGCGAGACTCTTGATATTGAGAAATTACATAAAGTAGTTTTCTACGCCTGTGAAGGTATAAACGGAGTTAGTGCAAGTGAGGTAGAAATAAAAAGCCAGATTCAGTTTTTTGACGGTATTGAAACATCCGATGTACAAGAAACACTGATTAAATCTGCGGCAGATCTTATCAGTGAAGAAACTCCAAATTATCAATGGGTAGCAGGTAGGTTAATTAACTACCACTTACGTAAAATGGTTTATGGAAAGTTTGATCCTGATGATCTTTTAGATCTTGTGAAAAAGAATGTAGACTTAGGATTTTATGATCCTCAAATTTTAGAAACTTATACCAAGGCAGAATTTAATAAGCTGAATAAATATATAAAGCATGATAGAGATGACACCTTAACCTATGCAGCAATGGAGCAGTTCAGAGGTAAGTATCTCGTACAAAATCGTGTAACTAAAAAAATATTTGAAACCCCACAGATGGCTTACATGTTAATCGCCATGACATTATTTCAGTCATACCCAGCAGAGTCTAGATTAAAGTGGGTAAAGGAATATTATGATGCAATCTCAACTTTTGATATTAGTTTACCCACACCTGTTATGGCAGGAGTGCGAACCCCTCAGAGACAATTTAGCTCATGTGTTCTCATTGAAACAGATGATTCGCTGGATAGTATTAATGCTACTACTAGTAGTATTGTCAAGTATGTCAGTCAAAAAGCAGGCATTGGCATTGGAGCAGGCAGAATTAGAGCACTCGGAAGTCCTATCAGGAGTGGAGATGCTTATCATACCGGAGTTATACCCTTCTATAAAATGTTCCAATCAGCTACTAGAAGCTGTAGTCAAGGCGGCGTGCGAAACGGAGCCGCTACATTGTATTATCCTATCTGGCACCTTGAGGTCGAAGATTTGCTCGTGCTTAAAAACAACAAAGGAACCGAAGACAATAGAGTCCGACACATGGACTATGGAGTGCAATTCAACAAACTGATGTATGAGAGACTATTGTCTGGAGGTAGCATCACACTATTTTCGCCAAGTGATGTACCAGGACTTTATGAGTCATTTTTTGAAGATCAAGAACAATTTAAATATTTATATGAAAAAGCTGAAGTTCATCCTAATATTAGAAAGAAAACAATTCCTGCTATTGAATTATTTAGTATGTTTATGGAAGAACGCAAAAATACAGGGCGTATATATCTAATGAATGTAGATCATGCTAATACACATTCGTCTTTTAATGAAAAAGAAGCACCCGTACATCAGTCAAATCTTTGCTGTGAGATTAACTTACCAACAAAACCCTTAAAAGATTTTAATGATGAGGAAGGTGAAATAGCGCTGTGTACCTTAAGTGCGATTAACTGGGGTAAAATTACTAAACCAGAAGATTTTGAAAAACCTTGTGAGTTAGCGGTACGCGGCTTAGACGCCTTATTAGACTATCAAAACTATCCTGTTAAGGCTGCTGAACTAGCAACTATGTACAGAAGACCTTTAGGCATTGGTATTATAAATCTAGCATATTGGTTAGCAAAAAACAATACAACATACGAAAACCCAGACTTAAATTTATTAGATGAATATGCAGAGGCTTGGTCTTACTATCTAATAAAAGCAAGCTGTAATCTTGCTAAAGAACAAGGGCCACCTCATGGAGTAGCAGAAACTAAGTACGGTCAAGGCATTGTTCCAATTGATACTAGAAAATTAGATGTTGATGAATTAGTTGAATTTGTAGAGCGTCAAGATTGGAAATCTTTAAGACAAGAATTAGCAGAGCATGGTATTCGTAACTCAACATTAATGGCTTTGATGCCTTCTGAGACTTCAGCCCAAATAGCAAATGCTACAAACGGTATTGAACCACCGAGGTCTTTTGTATCTGTGAAGCAGTCTAAAGATGGAGTATTAAAACAAGTAGTGCCAGGTATACACAAACTTAAATCTAAGTATAATCTGTTATGGGAACAAAAATCTCCCGAAGGTTACTTGAAAATTTGCGCTATACTTCAAAAATATATTGATCAAGGTATTAGTGTTAATACTTCATACAATCCTCAATTCTTTGATGATGAAAAAATACCCATGTCGGCCATGATTCAAGACTTACTAATGTTCTATAAGTACGGGGGTAAACAACTTTACTACTTCAACACATTCGACGGACAGGGTGAGATAGATCTGTCAAAACTTGATGATAAATTACCAGCAGATGAAATAGATGACGCAGACTGTGATAGTTGCGTAATATAAGGAAAAACAATGACTGTATTAAACAAAAACTCAACAGACCATACTCAGGCTAAAATGTTTTTTGACGAGCCATTAGGTATGCAACGGTTCGATACTCTAAAGTATCGTGCATTCGATAAACTAACAGATAAACAACTCGGATTCTTTTGGAGACCAGAAGAAGTAGATATACTACGTGATGCTGCGGATTTTAAAAATCTCACTGATCACGAACAGCACATATTTACATCTAATTTGAAACGTCAGATTGTTTTAGACTCAGTACAAGGCCGTGCGCCTGCAGAAAGTTTTGGATCAATCGTAGGACTGCCTGAGCTTGAAAACTGGATTATTACTTGGACTTTCTCAGAAACTATTCACTCACGCTCTTATACTCATATTATTCGTAATATTTATCCTAATCCTTCAAAAGTATTTGATGAGATGATGGACATTAATGAAATCGTTGATTGTGCTGATTCTATTTCTAAACATTATGATGAGTTAATTGAAAAGACAAAGTGGTATCAACTTTTAGGAGAAGGCACTCACAAAACCACTACCACAGGCGAAACAAGTTATGTTGATGGTAGACCAGAAATGATAAGACAAAAAACTGAGACAGTTAATATAGATTTATATGACCTTAAAAAGCTTTTATATTTATGTGTCGCTAGTGTAAATATTCTTGAAGGTGTACGTTTTTATGTTTCTTTTGCTTGCTCATGGGCATTTGCTGAACTTAAAAAGATGGAGGGTAATGCTAAGATTATAAAACTGATTGCTCGTGATGAAAACGTACACTTAGGATCTACTCAACAAATTCTTAAACTTTTACCCAAAGACGATCCTGATTTCGTAAAGATTGCTAAGGACTGTGAAGAAGAAGTTATTAAAATGTTTGTAGAGGCTGTGGATCAAGAAAAAGCATGGGCTAATTACTTGTTCAAAGACGGATCAATGATTGGTCTTAACGCTCAACTTCTATCAGACTATATTGAGTGGATTGCTAATAAGCGTATGACTGCTATCGGTGTAAAATCTCCTTATAAAGTGCCAAGAGCAAATCCCCTTCCTTGGACACAGAAATGGATATCAGGAGCTGAAGTACAAGTGGCTCCTCAAGAAACAGAAATCTCTAGTTATGTAATTGGAGGTACAAAACAAGACGTATCGAAAGATACATTTAAAGGGTTTAGTTTATGATTGATTTAAATAAATATAAACAGTTTGTGAAAGCAGTCACAAGCAATGAGTCTAACGACAGTTATGAAATGTTTCAGCACATAGAGGACATTGAAAGTAAAGCTAATGTAAATATAGCATTACTTATGACAGGTGCCATTGGTATGTCTTCAGAGGGAGGTGAGTTTAGTGAGATTGTAAAAAAATGTATCTTTCAAGGCAAACCTTTAAATGACGAAACTATTTTTCATATGAAGCGAGAGCTTGGAGACATAATGTGGTATTGGATTAGCAGTTGCCGCGCTCTTGGGTTAGACCCAAATGATGTTGTAGAAGAAAATGTAAATAAACTAAAGGCAAGGTATCCTGGTGGAGAGTTTGACGTACATTACAGTGAAAATAGAAAAGACGGAGATTTATGAGGATTGCAATCACAGGCAGTAGTAGTGGCATAGGAAGATCAGTAGCCGATTATCTTGAAAGTGAAGGGCACGAAATAAAAAGAGTTGATAGGAGTGAATTAGATTTACGATTCTTAGATACAGTCTCTAGATATGATCTGTCGAATCAAGATGTACTTATCAACAACGCAGCGATGCAGGATCCTAATGCAAATTTCAAGGACACAACTAAAGAGAATATCATTTGGCAATTGAATGTTAATCTATTAGCTCCAATATTACTTACTCACTCTTTTATAAATCAAAATAAAAAAGGTCTTATCATAAACATTACAAGCGGTATCATTGATGATTTTAGAGATAAAGAACTCCCTTACTTTGTAAGTAAATCAGGTCTTAAGGCATTTAACAAAGCTTTACATGCAGAAGTTAAGGAAGATTTCAGATGTGTTGAGTTGATTCCAAGAAGAGTAAAGTCAAGCATGGTAGTGCCGACAAAAGATTATCAAATAGACCCAGTTGAAGTTGCAAGGATTGTAGAAACTATTATACAAAATCCATATATTGCTGAAATTAAAGTAAAGGATCATAGAAGATGAATGCAAAAGTCTGGAGCAAAACCTCCTGTGTATATTGTAAAATGGCGTTGGAGGAGTTAAATAAAAGAGGGTTCTCTTCAAAAGTCTTGTATATTGGTCAAAATGGAATCACTAAAGAAGATTTGTTAAAAGAAGTACCAAATGCGAGAACAGTTCCACAAATTTTTATTGAGGATGTTTACATTGGAGGTTATACTGAACTAATGAAGTATTTTACTTCAGAGCAATATAACAAAGGAGATACTTTTGCCGAATGGAAACGGTAATGGTAAACACCATTTAAAACGTGTCAGAATTGACGACCTTCTAACTTTCACACCCATAACTAAAAATCAAGATAAAACATTTAAGTCTTACAAAAGAGGTGATCACTTATTACTTCATGGAATAGCTGGCACTGGTAAAACTTTTATGAGCTTATACCTAGCTCTAGAACAAGTGCTTGATCCCTCTACAGTTTACGAGGATATATTTATTGTAAGATCTGCTGTAACAACTAGAGACATAGGTTTCTTACCTGGAGACGAGCAGGAAAAAGTTTCAATATATGAGGCTCCCTATAGATCTATCTGTAAGGAGCTTTTTGGTATGGAAAACGCTTATGATTCTTTAAAACAGCAAAATAATGTAAAATTTATGAGCACATCGTTTATCAGGGGCATAACAATAAATAACGCAGTACTAATCGTGGATGAATGTCAAAACTTGAACTTTCATGAACTTGATAGTATAATCACAAGAGTCGGAAAAAACTCAAAGGTAATCTTTTGCGGTGATTACACGCAGACTGATTTGACTAGGGAAAATGATAGAAACGGTATTCAAAAATTTATGAAAATACTAAATGAGATCCCTAGTTTTACAACCGTTGAATTTGAGATAGATGATATAGTAAGAAGTGATTTTCTAAAAGATTACATTATAAAGAAGTATAAGTTAGGTTATTAAATGATAAAAACAGGTCTTCCTAATCTTAAGGCAAAACCTTTTGGTGGAGCTTACAGTGTTCATGACCCAGAACAAATAATAGTTCTCAATGAAAGTATAATAAAGTTTCCTAGTTTGTCTTATGATGCAAATAATTTAAAACATGAATTTTTTGAAACTTACAAAAAATGGATGCCAAAATATCATAACTTACAAGGCATTAAAAATTACAGTGAAGCTTGTTTTACTAATGGAACCACAGAATCTTTCGTAAATTTCTATCTTAAATATAAAGGCACAAAGAGATTAAGAATAGCTAAAGGAGATTATTTTTACCATAAAATGACACAAAAGATGTACTTTGATGGTAGAAGACAGTTTGAATGGTTAGACAACGATGAGTTAAGAAGTGGTGATTTAGTTGTATTGAGCTGTCCTTTTTCAGACTCTGGATCACTTAGAGCAGATTTAGAGGAACTTTTAACAAGATGTGATCAATTAAAAATACCTGTAATGTTAGATTTAGCTTACATAAACATATCAGAAAATATGAGTATTAATCTAAATCACAAATGCATAGATTATGTAGTGTCATCATTGTCAAAAGCATTTCCTTTAGAAAATCATAGAGTAGGTATACGTTTACAAAGAGAGAAGCACGAAGACCCTTTGTATGTTATAAATGAAGATGATTATAATTATTTAAATACTTTGAGTTTATATGTAAGCACTGAGCTTATGAAAAAATTTCCGTCCAATTACATCACCCAAAAATATAAAGATGCACAGCGTTACTGGTGTGAAAAACTTGACATAGTGCCGTCAGAGTGTGTAATATTTGGTATTGATACTAAAAACAAATATCCAGAATATAGTAGAGGACTAGAAACAAACAGGCTATGTTTCTCTAGAGTCTGGGACGGACGAAAAAACTATGGCACACAATAAAAGCAAAGCAAAAGGTTCAGCTTACGAACAAAAAATAGCAACAAGACTTACATCAGAATTTGACGTTGAATTTCGTAGAGTTCCTCTTTCAGGGTCTATAGACTATCTTAAAGGCGACATCTGGACTCCTCATGATACTGCTTGGTGGCCATATGCGATAGAGTGCAAACATTATAAAGATATAGAGTGGAATAATTTACTAACATCAAAAACCACAGACATGCTTCAGTTTTGGAGACAAGCAGTTCGTGAGGCAGAGGTTATGAATAAAAAGCCCTTGCTAATATTTAGATGGAATCGTTCAAAAGATTTTGTTGCTTTTAATGATGATATAAAAGTTCCATTTTACATTGAAGTTAAATCTTTTGGATGCCACTTTAAGGTATCAAAACTTGATGACTGGCTTGCTGCGATTAAAGAACAAACAAATCTTGCCTCTTCCTTAAAAAATTGATATAGTTATATATAAATAACAGGAGATATCAATGACTAAATCATGGAATGATCTTGCAGACTTGCAAGAACCAGACTACTCTGCATACAATAACTTACTTATAATTGATGCGAACAACTTATCTTACAGATGGTTACAAAGACCAAACTACGCAAACTTTGGCCCGGACTTTATAAGAACCATACAATCCTTATCTAAATCATATGAAGCAGCGAGAACCATTGTGTGTTTTGACTTTGGTAAAAGTTACTATCGTATGGATATGCATGAAGAGTACAAAGGCACTCGTAAGAAACCACAAGATGAAGATGAGATTAAAAAGTATGAGGATTTTTTCGCAGTCTTAAATGACTTACCAGATCAATTAGATGAAGAAGTGTTAAAGTTTAGAGGTGTTGAGGCTGATGACATATTGGCTTGGATAACACAGAATGTGTCTGAGAGGTATGAACATACTTGGGTAGTTTCATCTGACCGTGACTTATACCAATTAGTTGATGATAACGTTTCTATATTTAATATTTTTGGTAGAAGAGAAGTTACTGTAGAGAGCTTACGTGATGACTTTAATGTCAGTCCGTCTGAATACATGCTATCTAGAATTATTGAAGGTGATAAATCTGATAACATTCTAGGAATTGAAGGAATCGGTCCGAAAAGAGCACAAACGCTTGCAAGGGAACATAAGACTCTAGATGCTTTAATAGAAGCCCTACCATTAAAAGGTAAATCAAAGTACATACAAAATCTTAATGCAGGTAAAGATGTGCTCATACGTAATGAAAAATTAATTAATCTAAAAAGATACTGTAAAGAAGCTATTATAGCAGGTAAACTAGGAGAAGAGCCAATTGAGCAACTCTCAAATCTGTAAACTTAATATTGAAAAAAGTACTTTAGCCTTAGCTCTTGAAAAAGAGTTGGGCGTAGAGTGGTCTCTTGATCAAGACACACCGCTTGATGCTTTTTACAATCTTAGAGCGTGTATAGTAAAGGATATTACTATTCAACCTGGTGAGTGCATACCAGTACCCACAGGTATTTATCCTGAACTAGGTAGCCCTTATTTTGTAATGGAAGTAACAACAAATCACGACACCATGTTCAAGTGGGGGCTTTCAATTTTTGACTCACCCATGATCTTCAGCTACACGTTTAGGAATGAAATCTGGGTTTTGATTAAAAATAATTTTAAAGAAGCACAAGTTATACCACCCTCAAAAAAAGTTGCGAATCTCTCTATTCGACAACTGCCACAAACACAGTTAAATTACGTTACTCAGATAGAGCAAACTGAAATAAGTTTGAAAACTTCTAAAAAATTTATTAGAACAATTAAGAATGATATGTATCCTGACATATATGGGGTCAAAAAAGAGAAGTTTGCTGAGTTTTATTCTAGAGAGGAAATACAAAAAATGATAGAGAAGCACAATGGAAGTTAGAATTATTAGTTATTCACAAAAAGTCCCAGAAATGGTGGGCTATCCAAAGGTACCCGTAATCAATGAAGATATCCAAGAACTTATTGCGTATTGCGCTAGAGTTTCTAACCCTGATAATCAGATGAGTAGTGAAACTTCAGAAAAACTTTTAAAATATTTAATCAGAGAAAAGCACTGGTCACCTTTTGAGATGGTATCCGTATGTATGGAAATCACAACCACCCGTGACATAGCTCGTCAAATCTTGAGACATAGATCTTTTTCATTTCAAGAGTTTAGTCAACGTTATGCTAATCCTGTTGATAGTTTGACAAGGGTTACAAGAGAGGCAAGACTTCAAGATAGCAAAAACCGACAAAACTCAATTGAGATAGAAGATAATGCCTTACAACAAAGTTGGGCTGGTCAGCAAGATTTAGTTTGGTTGCAAGCAGTAAAAGCTTACAACTGGGCAATTGAGAGAGGCATTGCAAAGGAGCAAGCAAGAGCAGTTTTACCTGAAGGAATGACTGAATCTAGGCTTTACGTAAACGGAACACTTAGATCTTGGATTCATTACATAGAGCTTAGAGAAAAAAATGGTACACAAAAAGAACATATTGAAATAGCTAGAGCCTGTGCCGACGCACTTACAAAAATATTTCCAATGGGCCAAGAGTATTTAGCACCACCTAGAAGTTCATGACAATAGGATTTGTTACTCAATACTATGCAGGTCTTGGTCACTCTCAAAGAATTAAGTTTATCGCTGAGAGAGTAGCGAAGCATGAAAATGTTATCATCATGGATCAGCTCTTCAAACCTCCACTACAGTATGATGTCCCTCATGTGGCTTTTTTGGAAGACTACAATCCAAAAGATGTTAGTAACATGTTTAAATTTGTACAGCATGAAGATCTTTTGAGATATCGAATAAAAAGATTTATTAATACTATAGATAAGTATAAAGTAAAAACTTTAGTGTGTGAAGGATTCCCATTTTGTAGACATCAATTCACCCATGAATATGCAAGATATTTAGAGGAGTGTAAAAAAAGGGATATAAAAATAATAATCTCAATAAGAGACTATCCCTATGATGAACCTCACGATCCCATGCTTACAGATTGGGTATTATACTCACAGAATATTTTTGTTAATTATTACGCTGAAGCAGTATTGGTTCATGGGGATAAAGAATTATTACCGCTGTTATGTGATCGAGTAAATCATGCAGACACCAAACAAGTGTTAGATGGTATTAGAGATAAACTCATATACACTGGTTACGTTTGTGATGATACCATGCCTTTACATGAACGAACTAATAACAATATTTATGTTAGCACGGGTTTAAATAAACAGGAGGGTATGCTTCTCTTTAAAAATCTTTTACAAATAGCAAAAAACTTTCCTAATTATAATTTTATAATGACAGTTGCTAATAGATATTTAACAACTAAAAACAAAAGTAAGGGTAACGTTCATATGGTTGAATATATACCAAACTTAAGAGAAAAACTTATTAATTGTGCAGCTTATATAACTTATGGTGGATATAACGCAACTGTTGAAATATTAAAAAGTAGAATACCGTCTATAATTATACCTAGACAGGACGGTAAAAAGATGGAACAATTTTTAAGAGCCTATGTTTTTGAACCATATGAATTTTATAAGGTAGTAAATTTAAAGGAAATTCACACACTAGAAGAAAGTTTACGTCACGTATTAAATAATAAACCAGCTGAGTTTAATTTTAATATTAATGGCACGGAGAATTCTGCAAATGAGATCATCAAGATTAACAGTAAAAGAATTTAGACATCAGCAGACAACGTGGAAATATCTAGTTGCACAGAATGAGATAAGCTTATTAAGGGTTCATAAAGTGCATCGATTTCCAGAGAGAGCGTATAAAAAAGCTGAAAAGAACTCCTGGATAGTGAAGACACTCATGGATAAAAAAGAGAGATATAAATTTAAAACTTGTAAAAATCTTGTGATGATAGGAAGCGGTATATACCCTTATTCAATGTTTGATGTACATAAACAGTATCCTCATATCAAACAAGTAGGTCTTGAAATAGTGCCAGCGCGAGCTAAACTTAGTAAAAAATTAATAGATGCTAGTCCTGCGAATAAGGACATAGAAATATTATGCATGGATGCTATAGATTATGATTATTCATGGTTAGACATGGATGATTTAATTTTTATCTCAGTTGATGTGGATAGCAAAAAAATAGCTGAAAAGATTATAGAAACAAGTAAGGCGCACCTCTATACGTGTGCGCCTTATGAAAATACTTGGTTAAAAAACACAGTGATGATGACTGCTTCAGACTACTTAGCCTTAGAATAACCTTTTTTCTTTTTCTTAGTTTTTTTCTTTTTACGCTTCACAGCAGGCATGGAGCGTTTAAAAGCTTCTGGTACTATACTCATTAGCCCTTAACTGTTTTTATGACTTGGAGATTAGGGTTCTTAACCTCTTTTACGGTGCGAGTCATTTCATCGCCTCTGCGATAATATTCCCTCATCTTCTTAACCGCTTCATCATCATACTCACGATCCCCATAACGGTTATCGCCTATCGGTGATACTTTTCCTTCTCCAATGCCGCTTCCAAAAGATGATCTAGCCATGAGATTATCTCATATCTTTGATGACTTTGCCACCCATGCCACGAGTTACATCTTCTTTTGCAACGGATACTCGTCCTGCCATGTTACCGCCAGATTTTGGACCACCTGATACAAACTCACTTGCATCGCCAGATGTATCCATAGTGACTGGTCCTTGATCAATCAGTCCTGGTGCTTCTTTAAGCTGCTTAGTTTGGCCTGTCATACCAGTTTTACGCACGTCATTAGACCCTGTAAACTTAGAACGCTCAGTACCACCACCAACTACATCACTCACTTTTGCGTAAGAGGCTTTTTGCTCCATTGGCTGTTTTGCTGTTTTTGAAATCATAGCCATGATTTAGTCTCCTTTTATAGAATTGTTATTATGCAATAGTTGCTTGAATTGTTTCAGTTGCGTTACCAACGTTGGCAGTATTAGGACCGCATAACAGTGTCTTAATATGAATCGCTGGAGCACTTCCTGATAGTGCTGTGTGATAAGCATTTGCGCCAAACAATGTATATGTTGCGTGAACATTTGCATTCGCACGAATCGCTTTATCAACGTCGGCCTGACAATAGTGCATCTGTACTTGATCTGTTGTAGTAGCAAATGCTGGCTCTGCATCATGTGTCACTGCGTGTTCACAGTTAACAAATTTTACGTTACGGAACACGAGAGGTGTAGATGCAGCTCCTAACTTAGTAATACCGCAGTTTGCTCCTGCTGGGTTCCCAGTTAGTACGTTGTCTTGACCTTTAATGGTTAAGTTTTCAAATGTAATTGAACCAGATGATGTGTTTCCGATAGTCATACCAAGAGCTGAATTAGCTTCGATGATTACAGCATCACGGTCACCCATACCTTTGAATGATACATCAGTGGCTACCATACCTAGGGGTGCGGTGTAAGTGCCAGGATATATTTGAATTGTGTTGTCACCCTGAGTCAAAGTTGTAGAATCAATATCGTTTAGATCCTTAAAGTTTGGATTCGGGCCACCAATATTATAGACTAATGCCATAGTTCTTCTCCTTAAGATTAGTTTATGAATCATTGTCACAAACTTTTACATATATGTCAAAATTTATTTTTTACGTTTCTTCCCTGCCGAGCTAAGTGCAATTGCCACTGCTTGCCGACGTTGGGCTTCCTTACGTGATATACCCTGTTTCTTTGCTAAAGTACCAATGCCTTTAGATCGAGCTTTAGAGGGTTTTTTCATAAGCTCTTTAATATTTCCAGAGATAGTTTTTTGACTCTTACCGCGTTTTAGAGGCATTCATCATCCTAACTGAGGGAGGAGTCATATCATCATCTTCGTCCTTCTCTGCATTTTGAGCAAGCTCTTTCATCTTAGCCATGTGAACATCCTCAACGTAAGAGTGTTCATCAACTAATCCCATTTCCTCCGCTAATTCGTTTATCATGTCTGCATAGTGCTGAGTTTTTTCAACCATATCAGGGGTTGCTAAATTTGCGGTCATGGCTTGTTTTTCTATTTTAAATAATAGATCGTGTAACATGGCTGACTCTACAGCTAATGCAGTGGGTTCAATATCCTTATAAAGAGCTACAGCACTAGGGCAGATATCAAAATGTTTAGAAGTAAACTCGCCAACAGTCACTTGTTTCTGTTCATCCATCATTGAATCTGACTCTTCAGCTGTTACCATAACAGTCATAGAATCATCATTTGTCGGCATTTCTGAATAAACTAAATAATCACGAGCACTATTCATGTATGCTGAAGTTTTTGCAAGTTTGTTAGTCCACCATGTTGGTAGAGAAATTTCAGCCATAGGAAGTGCTTCTAAAATATCATTAGCATCTTCTATAATGGTTTTACACATTCTCCGTGAGGAAGCTACGTCAGTGTGTCCGTCTTTTTCAATCATTTGCGTTTCCTTTTTCGTTTAAAACCAATAGGCTTGGAGTATTTGATAGGATACCCAAGCGACCGCTCTTTGTTTATAAATCGTTCTAGTGTAGGATAACTTAATTTGCCAGAAGTTGCAAGTTTTTGTATTCTTTTATTTCTGCGAATGCCCTTGTTCGGGAATCTTAAAAACTTAAATTTTCCTACTTTGCGTACTAGTTTCATTTTCTATCACCTGCCTTGATATGCACAGTCTCACCAGTTATTAAATTTTCTTCAGTTTTTTCTCTTGAACTTATCAGTCTTCCACACTGTGCCTTACAAAGTGGAAAAGAACGTTCATAAGCGGAAAGATATGTTTGTAATTTATTCCAATAATCATAACTTATTATTTTTTGGATGGGAACTTCTAAACCGTTAAACATTCGTTCGAACTTAGGAGGATAGTAAAAACGTTTTCCACCTTGATCGTAGTAATGACCCCCTGTCCAGCAACATCTAAAAACTAAACCCTCTGGAGAAATATACCATTTACCATATTCATCCCACACACAGTAAATTTTTCTCTCTTGTGTATTAATATCTGTTTTTCTTTTTGTATGTACGAATTTTCCAGTTGTAGGAGGTGCAAAATCTCTATTAGTCTTAACTGTGGAGAAAGTGGTAAAACCAGTATCAATAGCTAATTGTCTAGCCTCTTCAACTTGATGCTTATTATGTTCAAAGACTATATATTTCCAGTGAACCTGTGGTCTGTTGGTAGAAATTGCAGATTTTGCATTTTCAAACACGTTTTCAAATTTTGTGTTTACTCTATAGATGTGATGAGTATCGGCTAGTCCATCTAAATCAAAGTTTAAAATATCATCTTTAGTTAATATATTGCCTACATCAGTCCAATAATCGTGCCCATGAATACCTCCATTAGTATGTATATTAAGACGTGTACCGTGACTTTTAACATAGGATATAATGTCTCTGAACTCTTTATTCATAATAGAGTCACCAAAATTACCATTGATAACCAGCCAGTTCAAGTTTTGAAGAAGTTCTGGGTTAAATAAAATCTTAAAGTTTTCTAGGGAGATAGTATACTTTTTATCATTAAGATTTATAGCTAAAGGTTTTTGCCTATGACATGCAGGACATCTAGCGTTGCAACGAAAGGTTAGCTCTGTTGTAAGTTGTCTAAGTTTACGCATTAGGGACGAGGACAAAGAGCGTCAATAACTACAATTAATCCTGACGGTAAGCTTGGGTCTGTTATAGTAACAGAAGCATCGGCAGAGCTATAAACAAAGTCATGATTTGATCCCGTCAAGCTATCTGGGCGTTGCCTGATTCCGTCAATAAATACATCAACCTTATCGATGTCTGAGGGTTTTTGTGCTGCGGTAGGTGTAGCGACAAAAAATACGTTAGATGAACCAGTTGACACAGCTGAGTTTACTTTTTTGACAAGACCCACACCTGAGTCTACGTTTGATGAAACGACATTAAGGTTAGCGTTAAGTCTAGTAAATGTGATAAAATCATTAGAGTGAAGAAGTGTATTGTTAGCTGTGATCCGAGCTTGTAGCGCAGTGTCCTCTGCTTGGAAAGCTGTTGAATTAGCGGTGATTCTTGCCTGCAGAGCGGTGTCCTCAGTAGTAAGTGCTGCGACATTATCAACTATTGAAACATGAACATCTGTGCCAGTATATTTAATATTAGCAGCTGTTAAAATACCTACATCTAAATTAGCTGAAGTAACCGGAGAAAGTGTTACATTAGTAGAAGGGTCTTTAGTATCTGAAACTTTAAAAGTTTTACCCGATTCATCATAAAAGAATGCCGCATTGCCTTGATTTCCTCTGTTAAAAAGAACGCCGACATCAGCAGCAGGAGCACCAGTCGCTGAGTTCGCTAACATTAACATACGGTCTTGAACAACCATGTTTATAGAATTGGCTGTTGTTGTGTCACCATTTACTATCAAGTTACCTGTAACAATAAGATCATCACTCATTATCACTTCACCAGTAAAGGTTGTTCCATCTAGTATTCCAGCTATGTTAGCTTCAGCTGCGTCAACATTAGCTTTAACAGAATTAACATTAGCCGCCATATTGATTTGAAGTTGAATTGTGTTAGCGGATACAATCGCAATGTTTGCTTTATTCTGTATAGTATTTGCAGCTTGTACGGCCACATTGTTCGATACAGTGTTAACATTAGATATGACCGCACCAACGTTTGATGCTACAGAGTTAACATTTGTTTTAAGTGTCTCAACGTTAGCATGTACAGTATTAATTTGAGTCGTAAAATTAGAAGTAGATCCTAAGTGCTCTAGAAGAATACTTGAATTTGCAAAATGCCTAGTTACAATAGTCCCATTTGCAAGTTTCTCAGCAGAAACTGCATTTGACTCTAATACTGTACTTGTTACTCTAGTTAACGCCATTTTTACTCCTTAGAGTTTTTGTCGTCCTCTGTCTCTAACTCTGCAAAGAACTCAGCTAAAAAGTCTTTAGACTCTGCTGTTTTATTTTCAAACTCTTGTTCAATTTGTGTCTGTGCATCTTCACCCTCGTCAAAGAAATCTGCTAAAAAATCATTTTCGGTTGAGTCATCATCTTCAAAAAATTCTTTAATAAAATCTTCAACTTGTTGATCAACTGTCGGAGGTTTTAAAAGTTCATCGTATACTTCATCGATACAAACTTTTTTTACAAACTCCTCCATCCAAGGAATGTCCTCTTCTTCAATAGGCACATCATGATCCATATACTTAACTTCTCCGATAGTGGTAGTGCCTTTTTTCTCATAGTAAATACCTATAATTTCTCCTGCAACTAATTCAAGCACTTTTGGCTCATGTTGACCTAGCACGTCTAAAGGAAAGGTTCTTGTTAGCATCGGACCTTTTTTACCATCTTTTATTTCTCTATACTCACAAAATACACGCTCTTGATGCATTTCATCTATATTAAATTTAATATACTCCATATATCCCTCTTAAGTTTTAATAATATAATTTAACACCGTTCCTGGCATTGATATTGAATGGGTGTGTCCACCAGCAGTTATCGCGTTCAAAACGTTAACACCACCTGCATCTTTTGCACCAACTGATACTGATATTTGTTGTCCTGTAACGGCAGCTGTTCCTGAATTTGTATTGATGTTAAATGAGGTTCCATACTGCCCTGTTGAACTTAGCCCAAGTGCAACACTACTACCGACACCAACGATTGTTCTTCCTTGTAAATCTGGAAGGTTAAATGTTGATGAACCGTCTCCAGTTCCATAAGTCACACCTGTTATTGAAAATAAAGCAGCATAAGTTGTTCTATTAATCGCTGACCCGTCTAATTTCAACCACCCAGATGGGGCTGTTGCGTTAGGCCACGCTATAACACTACCCGCAGGTAAGAGAGGTGCAACATCAGTATCTGTCCCTTGAATAGTTGATTGAGATATTAAATTAGCTGATAATGGTGCGTATTTACTACCTTGATCAAAAACTGAAATACCTGCATCTTCGGCTACACCTCCATGAAGTTTTACTAATGATACGTTTGAGGTGCTATTAGCAGCTCCTAATAGTATGGCTGTATTAGTGCCATCAGCAGAACCTATTGCGATGTGTGCGTTTTTACGGTTAGCTGGTGATGAAGTAATCTCTTGCCCAAAAGCAAAATTCACACGATCACTTGTAACACCTCCTATCGCAATCATGGTGTTAACAACAGATCCATTAGTTGGTGGTATACCTACATCAATAAAATCAGCTGGTGTATTATTATTTGATTTATTTAAATATAGTCTAGCGTTAGCAGCAGTGCCTGAGTCTGCTGTGGTTGTTACAACTAGCTCACCTATCTCATAGTGGGTAACATTTGACATCAATGGTACGATGCCGTTTTCTACTCTAACTCCAAGCCCAGTTCTAGTAAAATTACCGCCTAATGGAGCATCTTTTTTAGTAGTTGAGTCAGAAATGTACAGCGCATTAACATTGTTATTAGCAAAGTGAAATAAAGTGCCATCTGGGACATTTAAATTATCGCCATCAGCTGTAAAGTTAACTGTTGCGGGAGCAGAGGTTGATCTAAAGTTAGTAAGTAATGAACGTAAAGAGTTGTTTATTTGACCTCTGGCAGCATTAAGCGAGGTGCCAGCAGTTGGCTCGGTAAAGGTATTTGAATCTACTAATGACATCTAAACTCCTGTCGCCTGTATCATAACGGTTGCAGAACTGTCTGATGGGTATGCTCCGCTTCCATCTGCTTTCACTAACTGAAACGATATTGAACTAGCGGTTGCGGCGGTGGTAATTACAATAGCAGGATCAGTTGCTGCGTTAGTCTGTGTTAAAATTGTGTATGTAATCACTGGTCTACTAGTGAATGTCGCTGAGGATATATCAACCGTTTTAGTTGTTGCATCATATGTAACTGTATCAGTAAAAGTGATTGTATCACGTTCTATAGTATATCTAAATTTATCAATTGTAAAGTCAAATTCGTTAGGCTTTGAATTGTTTACGATAAATTTTAATTGGAACTGACGGAATGTTCTAGAACCAGCCTGATAAGTTACAAAGCCCTCATTAGTGCTCGCACCTACAAATTGAGAGACATCTAATGCTCCCGTTGCTATATCATTCGTGCCTGTTGATGCATATAAAGATGAGTTCGCAGCAGATGTTGTTCTAATTAAGGTTTGAGCAGATATAGCTCCTAAAGCTCCAGAGAAGGTATCGCCTGAGCCTGTATCAGAGAACTGAGTCATATTAATTAACTGATAGCCATTTCCTGCCACGGTAACGTTAGCAAAGGCGTTTGTACCAGTAGGCGTTCCATTAGCAAAAAAGGACGCACCCAACTCGATATGATCAGCATTTATAACACCGGCAATATGTGCGTATGAGTTGGCGTTTGCATAATCTCCTTGATCTAATACACCTGATGAGGTATAGGTTCCAAAACTTGTAGAGTCAAGAGCTGTGGATCTTGAAGCGTCTGTGTACAGTTGAACGGATGTTGCATTAACACGATTGACAAACAACTCCCTATTATTGATTTGTGTCATGCCTTTTACATCGTGAACTATAACTCTACTACCATCTATTAGGCCATGTTCAGAGCCAGAGGTGGTTACAACTGCTGGCGATGCTTTAGTAATACCAGATATACTTATAACATTTCCTGTATATTTTCCATCATTCCAAATTGCATAGACATTACCCGCTGCACCTCCACTCATAAGCGTCTGATTATTAGAATCAAAACGAACGTCATCAATGTTTGTATTACTAAAACCTAATACATGACCAATACCTCCAAAACCAGTCTCCTTTAACACATTCGAATTAGGAGCATCTGCATCTGTTACTCCAGAGAAAAAATCTTCGTGAGTATCGTTATAAGTAGTTTTAATAGATTGAGTAGCCTCAATCTCTACAAGAACTGCTCCAGTGATTGTTGTCCCAAAGTCTCTAATTTTAGTTGTATACACCCCATCATCTGCTAAAAGTAGATCTGTTGTAGAACCTGCAATCGCTGAAAAACCTGACGATGTTCCATTAGAGTTGTCAGTTTGATTACCCCCAGCGACAACTGTCCCTCCACTAGTAGAATCAGTAAACGATGGAAAATTAGATTCTCCCGTGTTAGTATTAGTAATACCTGCAAAAGTAGTACCAGGATCATCTTCATTAAAGGCTGCAACAACTGTTGAACGGCCAGGTCTAGTAGTTGTTAGTGTAATGCCAGCTACATCTTCAGAGAAATTACCGCTTGTATCTCTTGATCTTGCTAGGTAGGTAAATTCACCAAAAGTATCAATAGGTATTGATTTACGTGCAGTACCCGCTGAAACAGTTACTAAGGGATCTCCTGCAACAAAATTTTCTACAGTAAATGCTTGGGCACCGGGAGTACGTCTAATTACAACTTCTTTTAGGTCTAAATCTAATAGATCTCCAGAGGCGGCTCGTGGATAAGTCCATAAGAGTGTGATTTGGTCAGTCTGTTGACCGCCAGTAAAGTTAAATATATTTGTAGGAGCAGTTGTTTTACCTACTATAGTTTTTGATATAGCAGCAGACTTACCCCTAATAGTTTTATTTAAAGGCACTACTCTAAAAGTAATAGAGTTCAAACCAGAGGCATTACCTCTATTTATACCTCCCACTGTAAATCTAATTTTACCATCATCATCAACACCTGTCGCTGGAACTTTTACCGTATTGAAAGATGTTAAATCTGCTCCACCATCTTGCGTGCCTACATCATCAATCGACGCTAATCTATAAGAGATTTCGTAATCTGTTACCTCTTGTCCTGTTATATGATCAAAAGAGCAAGTTGCTCGAACAGCAACTCCACCCGTCTGCTCTCTATAAAGAGACTCTGTTACAACTAATCCTGTTACTTTTCTAATTGGAATTGTATCCACTGTTACAGATTTTGTTGTAAAAGGACTAAATCTACCTAGAACATTTTTATTTCTTGCTTTAAGTGTTGTTGTGCCTACTGGTAAATCTTTTATAGTCATGTCCTGAGCTACAAACAACTTTTCAAATTCACCTCCAACAGATAGGTTATATATCCTATTGTTACCTAAATTAAATCTACCAGGTATCGAAGCCTCACTGTAATCTAGTGTACATGCGTTACCACTAACATTACCTATTGTGCCTGCTGGATCAAGGTTTATATTTACAAAAGAATAACCTGCTAAGTTAGCTTTTGGCGTAGTGGCTAACTCAATCCTAAATATAGAATTTGCTGTGAGTGCAGCGTTATAAGCAGCACTTGCTGGGTCATAGGAGGTGTTTATAACTGAGAAAGTATTGTTAAATAGAGCTTGAACATTATCTCCCTCTTCAATAGCTGGGACTGTATAATGCTCAACCTCTACTCTAAAATCATTTTCACCAGATTGTTTTGTATAAACGATGTTAGCGTCCCTAGTTAAGGACTTGTTCAAATTAACAGTAAACTGACCACTAGTTTTTTCTACTCCATCTACAAATAATGAAACAAATTCAGATTTTCTTGGAGAAATTTCTAATTCAATATGAGTATCTCCAGTTGTTTGAAGACTACCTTCAGTAATATGTTTAAACTCTGATCCTCTAACATAAAAACTATTATTGGCGTAGAATCGAGAATCTAAAAGTTGACTAATCGTTACAAAAAAAGGTGCTGCAGGTATTAAATCTACTAAATTAACTCCATTTGTTTTAGTATTGTCAATTTTAATCGTATTAACTGATTTATCAAAATCAACCACATTCACACTTAACGCCGTAATATCTGTGGCAAACCCAACAAAGTTTAATAGACCTTGTGGGGCAGTCTTTTCTTTAATAGGTATCGAAACTGTATCTGAGCCTTTAAGATTTGAAAACACACCTGGTGAGTCGTTTACCTCTAAAACATGTTTAAAAAAGTTTTCATCAAAGGCTACATTTAAACCCTCTAAAGTAAGTTGAACATTACCATCTAAAGTGCCGCCTGCTGTATCAACTGTTGTTACTGCATTTGCTAATAACCTTATGTCACCAATTGGGGACTCAAAGCCATTTTTACCAGTAAGAGTGGCACTAGCTCCATCTACAAGCAATGCAGAATTACTAGCTACAAGATTCAAGGAGCTTGTGAAGGTATTATTTACTAAAGTCGCACCGTCAGGTCTTGATAGAAAATACTCGGTTCGTAAATCTTGATTGTATCCAAGCAACTCATTTCTAAAATCAAGCACACCATCAACTGCCACCGTGCCATCAATTCTCCTACGTGGTTGGGCAGAAAAAGTAAAATTAGGAGCAGGAGGGACAGATAACGGCGATATCATGTCTGTATATGCGGTTGGAGTGTAATCAATGAAAGTATCAGAATCAATATAAACGTTTGATATATATTCGATCGCATTTATAGTGACAGCCTCTTCTTTAGTATCACGATCAATGCCAGTTATTTTAAAAAGCTTGCCTGCTTTGTTTGTATAGAAATCACCTGGATTAGCTATCTCTCCAAAAGACCAGAGGTCTCCCTTTTCAGGATTATCAACACTAAAGGTTGTAATATTATCAAAAACTTTAGTTTTTTTATTAAACTTTGCAATTGCATTAATTTCAGCAATATCTACACCTGTCGATACGTTATCAGTTTTAGAAAGGGCAAATCTTGTATCACTTAACAAATATAGATCTACTTTATCACTTTTAGTTTTAATAATTCTAAGCGCGATGGGTCCAGTATTAGCAGTGAATAAAGAGGATGATAAAGATGGTGAAGTAAAATGCTCTAAGAATATATTTGAATTTGAACCAACACCGAGAGCAGAATCAGCATGAATTTTACCACTATACCCGTATGCAATGCCTGATTGCTGTTGTGCAACAGATATTACGTCACCAGGAGCAAGTGAAAGAGCATCTGTTGAAGTGGTAAATGAAACAGATCTTCTTTGAAATTTTGATGAGGCAATCTGATAATGTCCAAATCTTAAGGCCTGACTTCTTCTAGTAACCCCTTTTAAATCTAATGAAGATATATTACGAATAACATTCTTTTCTACACCGTCATTAGCATCAGATGTATCTATGCGCACAGATTCACGTTTATAGTGGTTTGTTGGCTCTATATAAGTTACATCAACACCAGATATGACCTCACTTTCCTTAATTCCTGTTATTGAAAGTGATCCTTGTTTTATATTTGTTTCATTAAAAACAGCAACAGGTAATTCATCTGGCATATCAACTGCCATAGTGATCTTACCTAATGAATATACTAACGCTGCCCTAAACGTTGAAGTAAGCTCGTTAATAATATCCATAGCCTGTCCCTCATCGCCTATCGAGACATCTAAAGTAAATCTTCTTTGTTTAATAGCTGTTCCAGACGGTAATCCTATTTGATTCTCTCTAATAGAGTCAAACTGGTTTCTAGGCTTATGTCTAAATGATCCATCTGCTAATGCATCAACCCCAATAAACTGACCTGTAACTGAGTCACAAGCATCACAATATTGTGCTACTTGAAAAAACTTATATTTGTCAATATGCTCTTCAGGAACCCCTAATCCGTAAGTGTCATTTGTAAGTAAGTCATAAACGATCCAAACAGGGTTTTGTGTCCAAGAGTAGGTAAATGTACCATCCCAAGAACCTACATATATTTGAGGATTTTTATCATTTCTGACACTCCCTTTACCTCCTCCTGTTGGTGACTGCAATCTGTACCCTTGTCCTGTTCTAAGCGCGTCGCTAACCTCGACTTGACGCCAATCAATTTCTGCATTTTCTAAAATTGGTTGACAGTAATTAGAGGGTACTTTAACTAACAAGCCTTTTAGAAGAGAAGTAAAATTAGGTATGCCATTTTGATGTTCATCAACAGCTTTGAGCGCATAACCAATCACTGCTGTTCTTGGATAGGCCTGTGCAGCATTTTCAACCTCGAACCAACCTGTTGCTTTTATGTCCTCTGAAGTGCCTGAGGAGTCAGAATCATTAGACGTTTTTTCTATTGTGAATCTATATCCAGCATCATTTCTAGATGCTTCAGGAACATTCACTTTTACACTGAATTTAAAGGTAGTGTTTGTTTTGCCTGTGATAGTTTTAGTAACTGATGTTATGTCATCAAATAGTGGATTACCTGTTAGATTTCTGTTTTTTAAAGTAATTTTTATCGAAACTGTGTGAACTTTTACGTCACCATTACTTTCGATCTTCTGTAAACCTGCTAAAGCAAAGTTAAATTTTATAGCATCCCACGCATTTGCAGATGTCTCTTGATCAGAAACTTTTACCGCTGGAACACCATTTAAATTACCTTTTTTAAGAGACACAGGAGAGGCAAAATTTTGCGGTGTTACTATAGATTCACCAAATACGTCTAATCTTGATTGTGTGGTCGTGCCTGTAGCAGAGAGCGTAATGAACTTTTCGCCATCAGTTGTGTTATCATTGAAATTAATCAAATCGTCAATAGTATTATCTTGGATCTCGATGTCTTGAGGTCCGTTTGAATTAATACGGTAAATTGGTCCCTCTCCAAGACCATTTGTTATAAATACTATATCAGTAGAAAATAGTGAGTTAGGATCCTCAGATGATCCACCTCCACCACCTTTTCCGCCTTTAGATCCCCCAATAATAGGAACAAGGGTATTGTGAAGTTTAGTATAGTTTCTTGACATCAGAACTTATCCTCCACTCTAATAACATCGTTTTTACCGTGATCATCGGAATCAATATATCCACTTAACATTTGCCCAGCAACTCTAACCAGTCCGTAATGCAAAGGGATAGGAGTTCCAGATTGAGTTGAATTTGTCAATGAACCAAACATACCGCCCTGCCTAGATGAGGTGTCTGTTTCCATTGGTTTTTTCTTTTTTGAAAAAAGACCAGATATTAAACTCATTCCAACATTCATAAAGAGTGATTGAGCAAATCCTGGCATAGCTGAGAAAGCCCCCATCAACCCTGTGCCTCCAGCCGCACCAGCTGCAGCCGCTCCACCAGCCGCCCCCGCACCACCAGCTAATGATGCACCAGCAGGAGGAAAAAACATACTTATACCAACGACAGCCACTAGAGCTAACAATCCGCCTTTTTTACCTCCACCACCTACTATCATAGGAGCTAAGTGTATCACCTCATCTTCGTGAACACGTCTTATATGAAGCTCCTCTTGTGGAACTAAGTTTAAGTTAGAATCTAGAAAAGCGTAAGATTCCTCAGATTGTCCACAATTTACCATATCCATGTAATGCTTAAAACGAGGATGCATAGCACTTAAATAATGAACTAAGTCATGGTACGTATTAAAGTCAGCACGTAACTCAGTGTCATTAAAATATTTGTGTAAGGTGGAGTGAACTTTAATTGTTGCTAACAAGGTGTTTTTCCTCAAACTTATCAAAGATAAGAGCGTCAAGATTTTGGTCAAGCCAATAGATGAAAAATTTATTACTAAATCCTACCAAAAATTTATATTCTTGGAAAGCAGCACTTACTTTATCTTCTTTACTTGGTATGGGGTTTTCGTCTCCTGGATGAGAATGAAAAATGCCCCATATATTTCCGTCATGCTTTACTAGATCAGCCGGGTCTAGAATAAAAGTTAACTTAGGCTCTAAAGATATATTAGTGCAGGGAATATAATCAAAGTCGTTAGTTATAATACCGACTGCCTCACGGGGATAATCTTTCAACGCATGAGAGTTCATTGCTTCTTTTAATTCATTAAATTTTTCCATCTGTATATTCCTAATGTGTATTGTTTGTAATATCTGCCGTAAGGAGCTATCCAGCTTTTATGATTAATCATTGTTTGTAACATTTTGTTAAGGTCTACATATATAGCACAATGATTAACAACGTGTGATGAGCCTAAACTCATAATAATTATATCATAGACTTGAGGTGTTTTTACCTTTTCCCATCCTAAATCAGGATTATTAAAACCATCTAACATAAACTGTGTATGAGTTTTAGTGTACCAGTCTTCGTCTACGATATTACAATAGTCTGAAGTTGTATAAGGTATGTCAATATTCAGCTCATTACGAAATACAAGTCTACAGAGATTAAAGCAATCAATCCCTGTTTCTTTATCATCACCTAAATGTTTATATGGAAAACCAGTATATGAATTATACCAAGTCATTATGTCTACAAATCATGCATAGATTGTTTACCCAGTAATCGGTTAAACTCTGAACACATGAAAAACCCCCTTCTTCTATGTGCATCATTCTAGAAGGCATAATGTACATTCCAAAATGAGTTATTAAATTTGTTTTCTCTGATTTAAATATCATTACATCATAATTTTTAGCATCCGTCAATTTAACTTTTATCCAATCATTCGAAACCCATTCATCCATAAAGTGTGTATCATAGGACTTTAGCCAGCGTCTAGATTTAGGGTAATTAGGAGTGTCAAAGTCTATATTTAATTCGTTTTTATAAAAAGACTGAATGAGAGATACACAGTTTATATTTTTATAATCATGTTTTATGCCTATATAGTTTTGTACCATGACTCATACTCTGGAAAAATTTGCTCAAAAGACTCCTCTCTACTTTCATCTAATGCTTGATTATATTTTTTAAATTGTTCTAAATAGCTTGTATCGTTTTTTGAAACCATAAAACTTAGGATTCCCTTGACATTTTCTAGTTCAGAATCATTTAAAATATTAGAATTAATTAATTGTTTAAACTTATTTAAGACAAATTGTTTTGATTCTTTTGGTAAAACTGTTGTAGATAAGATTGGGGGAGAAGTTAAATTAGTAATGTAAAAATTTATATTTCTATCTTTTAAAAAATATATCATGTCTGGTAAGCTTGAAATAGAGTAAATGTTACTTACAGCACTTACAGTGGTTACAAAATTTTTAAAATGTTCCAAGTTATCAACAAAAACTTCCCACTTTAAACCTTTTCTGCCATACTCTGCTCTTTTACCTATTCCGTCTAAGCTTGGCCACAGTTGTATTGTTTTAAAATTAGACCACAGCTTTTTTATATCATAGTTTTTAAATTTTTTATAGGATAAATTAGTATTATATTGTAATGCTACATTCGTTCTACCCGCTGAGATTAATTTTTCTAAGGCTTTATAGTGACCTTCCTGAACAAACGGTTCTCCTCCTGCAAAATACATAACTTCGATGTAAGGAATAATCTTTTCAAAATCCGTCCAAAACTCTTCATTGTTAGTCCACTCATCCACAAAAGGTTTTACATTCTGACTGCCGAAGCCTAGATGCCTCTCTTTAAACCATGAGGTTGATGCATCAGTGCCACACATCCTGCATCTAAAGTTACAGGTGTTACCGAATCTTATATCAATGTATATGGGTGGAGTAACTATTGATCCGTCTTCTTTTGTTTTATCCTGTAAAACTTTGTATCTTTTATAATCTTTATTTACGATCTGTCTATGACTTCTGACTCCTACAGACTCTTTATCATAACACACTGAACATTCAGGAGGATAAACACCTTGCAAAAAGTCTTTTCTAACTTTTCGCATGTAATCATTGTTCCAAACTTGAAGAGGAGTGTCTCCTACATGACCAGAGCGTCTCGGCTCCTTATAACTATCTGTATGACAGCACAAAGCATAATCTCCACGAATGTCTCCGTGAAGATGTATCCAAGGCAAAATACAACCTTTTATCTTATTGTTTTGGAACTGTGCGTCCTGTTGCAGGGAATCCTCCGAAATGAACTTGATTGTTTCTTAATGTACACGCTAAGAGAGATTTGCCACAAACATCTCCTGCTGCTGTGGCTGCTATTTGGTTATTAGCAGCAATAGGGTTATTATTAGATGTAAGGTTAGTGCCAGGAATAGCAATCCCACCTGGACCGGGGTATTGACACTCATCACCTTTATAGGACCATTGACAGGTATTTTTGTAATATTTTCTTGAGGGGATTTGGTTTCTAAAATACTGCAACCAAGATATTAATCCAAAAGTTGCTATACTTTCGTTGAGTGATTCTAATTGATCAATTTTAAAAGTATCTTCAATATATGATTCTGGGTCAGCCTGTTGATTAATTATGAATATCGCATCACCTACTGCTGTATTAGCGTCTAGAGAGTTTGATAAGAATAAAAACCTGTTCTCTTCTATTGACTCAATAGTTCCCTCGGTTGTACCCATTTCACCTCTTACATTATCTCCCACACGATATGGCATTGCATTTACCACCTCAACAACATTAGAGGTTACAAATCTAGCTGTGCTATACTCAGGCCAAACATCTAAGAAGTTTGCAAAGGTAGACTTAACGGTTACGACACCCCCAAGTAAATCTCTAGAGTCAATCTTATTTTCTTGCCACTCTCCTCCAATTGCTATGGTTTGATCACGAGTAAAAGAGGCGTTTGCCTTACCGTAAATACCCTCTACAGTTGTGCTATAATTTAACCCATTTGCTCTAGCTCTAGTTAGTGTGTCAAAACCTTCAGTGCCTTCTGATCCAAAATCAGAGGGTGAAGCATCTACAGTCCTTGGATCAATACCATGTACAAGCTCTCCATTTACAACAGCTTGAACAGAATTAGATTGATTATTGCCTACTAAAAAAGGGTCTTCTACAATCGCTGATATTATGTTATCTAGATTAAATATTGTGAGAGAAAGCTCATTAATTTTACCATCGCCTGTTTGATTAATACTTGATATATCAGAGGGGAATGGAATGTAAGAGTCGCCTTCGTGTATGACATTATAATTTAAGTCTGAAACTAAGTCACCTCTTACATCTGCAAAGCGGATTGGGAAATTTGTAGGCCAAGATCTACCCAATCCTTTAGCACCAGGATTACCTGCTGGTGTTGGCGGATACCACTCGCCTGGGTAAAATATTTCGTACAATCTTACTATGGGGTTTTGTGTAAAGGCATTTTTCTCTGCAATAAAACCACTAGGGCCAATAGACTGAATGGTTGCTATGGCAGTTGTAGTGTTGCCCGAAAAAGTGTTGGCTTGAAAAGGTAGATTAGCAGTGTTGAGAGAACCGTTTGCACTGCCTAAAACATTTATAACGTTAGAATGCACCACCTCTAAATTAGAAAACTCATTTATAGAGTTGGATAATTTTACTTTAAGAGTGTTTTCAGATAGATTAACATTAGCAATCACCCCTGTCGCAGCAGAGGTGTTTCCTATTAAAACATTTGTTGATTCAAATCCAGTGGCATCATTTACTGTGATTACCACATCATAATTTCTAGCTGTCATTAATCATATGTCTCTTGCAATTTAAAGGATACGGTATAAAAGTTTTCAGTTAAGTTACTGCCTGCCGCGTGAACTTGAGTAACTGATAATGGACCCTCGAATCTAGTTGTTATACTACCAGATTCATTAATATGGGTCAAGTCAAATGTAAAAGACTCAAATTCACCGCTTCTAGCATTGTAGAAGTTCTCTATCGCTACTTTTTCTATGCCAGTAACATTAGTGTAAGATAGATCATAAGACCTTTTTGAACGCCTAGAGCGAAGACGCCTTTTCTCATAACCTGCTTGTGATTCAAATTTAATTGTATCAAATTTTCTCTGCGAGGTAAATCCTTTATCAGGCCTGCGATCAGCCATAGAGTTAAATCTATCTTGACTAAGCACTTCTGCATCAAACACTCTTATTGATAAAGTATCACTAGAGTCAACAGCACCAAGTGGGGCGCCAGATATGACAGTTGGTGTATGACTTTTTAATGGAGAAATACCTCCGCTTCTATACTTTGCTGCGTGAGACAATCTAGTAAACTCAACTAAGCCTGAAAAACGTTCGCCCTCTGATGCTGAATTAGAGTTAGATCCAATGATCACGTTACCATCAAAATTAGTTGCGGTCATATTTTTATGTGCTACTTTTACATTGTTTACATACAGTCTTAAATTGTTTACGTTCTTTTCATAAGATACTGCAACGTGTAGATTAACTCCTCCGTTTGCATTACCTCCATATAGCTCTGTTATCGTGCCTCCATCATTTACTACAAAACCAACGTTTGAGTTTGCCCCAACAAGTCTTAGAGTATAATTATTATCGTTAGTGCGGGCATGCTTTGCAAACAATGATTGATTAGCAGTCATTGTGGTGCCTGTATCGGGTTTAATAAAAGTTTCTATGGTAAAATCTTTATCAAGAATATTAAAGTCACCGTTATCAGGAAGGTCAGCAAAGTTACCTGCTGTTCCATCTAAATCTAAGCGAGCAGATCCATCAAAACTAGCACTTCCATCTCTAAAAACTAAAGTATGACTTGAAGGGCTTTCGTCCGTTAAATTTCCACTAAAATTTGTTAGCAGTTTGACCGCAGCATTATCACCTATGTCTATACCATTAGAACCATAAACGATAGAGGGGAACGTATATGAGTCAGCTGCTTGATAAACACCAGAAACAAATACCATAAAGTCAGAGGTTGATGATACGTTTACACCCTCTGGTAGAGCAAAGGATTCTGTGTTTGCATTTAAAACAAAGTTATTTGAGTCAATTGTTGTTACCGTTGTATTAGAGTATTCAACAGTTCTGACGGCAGGAAATGATCGAGTTAACCTAAATCTTGCAGGTAATGATACAGTTTTTAAGGTTAAGTTTGAAGCATTTGGAGCAGTTAAAAATGAAACTGTTTGACCTGAGTTTGAGATGTCGTATCCTGAGGTCTGTTGAACAATACCGTCTACAAATGCTACAACTTCACCTCTATGATCAACAGCTGACCCTAAGTTGAAGTCAGTGCGAACTGTGCCAGTGGAGGAAAATGTAACGTCAGAGACCACACCAAATGCTGTTACAGGAGCGGTTGCGTCATCAGGATAAGTCGCCATTAACCTGCACCTCCTCCTCTGAGAGATTTACGGATTGGCCCATTATTTCTCAAATCTCTTGTTACAATATCAATCACGAATTTTTCTCCATCAAACTTAGGTTCAGATGCAGAAGCATCTTGTGGAGTGCCTTTGTTTTCTATATTAACCACTACATTACCTCCAGGCATAGAGCCTGTCGCATTCATTTGATTAAGAGCAGGGCCACCAATTGAATTAGCAGCAGAACGTTTCATCACGAACTCGCCTGGTTCTAAAAGAGAAGGTACACGGTCACGTGCTTGACCACCTGCCGCTAATCTTTGATAGGCTGAAAATGGCACAAAACCGCCAGAGGCTCCACCACCAAACATACCCATGATACCACTTAATAGGCCGCCTCCGCCTCCAGATCCGCCTCCACCAAACATGGACAATATACCTCCGCCGCCACCAGCGCCGCCACCTTTGAATATACTACTAAACATACCACCTATTTTAGAGAAGAGGCCTCCTTCACCGGTTAAGCTAGAGAGTAGCCCGCCTTCTCCTGTGAAAACATCTTTTAGTTTTCCACCAAGCTCACCAAAGATGCTTATACCTTTATCTTTAAACTCTCCT
>VTLG01003521.1_pt1 | contig 34400 bp, 40 predicted proteins | sample 4694571 | NCBI WGS metagenome assembly VTLG01 (sample SAMN12604809, study PRJNA352737) | marine metagenome | biome: ENVO:00000447; feature: ENVO:00000209|ENVO:00000569|ENVO:01000036; material: ENVO:00002151; isolation source: viral sequences binned using virsorter ...
TTAAAAAATATGAAGCTATGGCGGATATATTTACCGGGGAGGGAAGCATTCCGGCCAATGTAACGATGGCTAATTTTGGGGCCGGTATTCGTAACCTACAAACCTCCGCCTTACTTGGCAGCGTTACGCCAATTGCTGTTCCCGGCGATTTCAACACTTCGCGGCTTGCCGCACAAATGATCGGCCTTCCGGTTACTAAATTAATGTCTGGCCTTATGGAGCAAATTGCACCGCTTACAATCAAAGAGCGTACACAATTCGGCGCTCGTCTGGGCATTGCTGCGGAAAACTGGATGTCACGCAGCCACGCGCAGGCTCGATATTTTGGCGAAGTGGTAGGCGGGAATAAGAGTATAGCTATAAGCGATGTAGTCTTACGCGCCACCGGCCTAAGTAGCTGGACGCAAGGCGCACGGCAAGCATTTGGCATTGAGTTTTTGGGCCATCTTGCAGACTTGAAAAATAAAAAGTTCAATACGCTGCCAAAGCGAACACGGAACACATTAAAAAAATATAACATTACTGAAGATCGCTGGAACATTATTCGGCAAACAGAAATGGAAACTTACAAGGGCGTTGATTTTGTGCGGCCCCTTAACATCGAGGCGCGTACAGATTTAGCCAATAACCTTGGCCGCGATATTAGCGTCAGTTTGCAATCTCTAATTCACAACGAAACAAATCGGGCTGTGCCGCAGGCAACCGTGCGTGGACGCGCCACACTGGTAGGCAAGCCAACGCGGGGAACCTTTACCGGCGAGTTATTAGAAAGTGTTGCACAATTTAAATCGTTCCCAGTCTCAATTATGCAAGGCAATATATTGCGTTATTTGAGTATGGAAGGCTACGCATCCAAGGCTAGATGGACCGCCGACTTTGCTATCTCAATGGCGATTGCCGGCGCATTAGGATTACAGGCCAGGGAATTGTTAAGCGGTCGAGATCCGCTAGATATGACCACTGCAAAATTTTGGGGGCAGTCAATTATGACCGGCGGCGGGCTGGGAATTTTTGGAGACTTCTTATTTAGTGATGTCAATCGTTATGGTGGCGGGCTTGCTGAAACGACCGGCGGGCCAGTTTTATCAGCGGCGAATATGGTTCGCAATTTAACAATAGGAAACGCCGTTGAATTAGCCCAAGGCGAGAAAACTAATTTCGCTAGGGAGCTAATAGATTTCACAGCGCGAAACTTGCCTGGCCAAAATATATGGTATGCCCGCCTTGCGCTTGAGCGGTTGGGCATAGATCAATTACGCATATGGGCCGATGATAACACCCACAATCGCTTTGCAAGACTGGAGGGCAAGCGCATACGAGAGCGAAATCAGCAGAGTTGGTGGGCTTCTGGTGAAACATCTCCGCGCCGTGGCCCAGATTTCGGAGCAGCACTGGGACGATGATATTGCATGGCCTTTTTTTTCATTTTGAATTATAAATACCAGACCGGAGTATTGATAAATGGCAGACTATAGTATAACAGCGGTTGATCGCCGGGTTGTGTATGATGGCAGCGCAGGCACCGGGCCGTATGCCTTCAGCTTTCCAATTTTAACTACCACCGATATTGCGGTCTTCAAGGACAGCACAAGGCTGACGGAGGGCACCGGGTCCAGCCAGTACCAGGTTACGATAAGCTCATCCAACGGTACGGGTTCCGTTACGCTCGGAAGCGCGGCGTCTGCTAGCAACACAATTACCATTACCGGCGCAAGGACGATTGAGCGCACCACAGACTTTGTGACCGCTGGCGACCTACTCGCATCCAGCCTAAACGTAGAGCTAGACAGTCAAACGATTTTCGCGCAACAGGTTAGCGAGGATGCGGCCAGGGCAATCAAGGCCCCAGTGACCGATCCGACATCGATCAACATGGAACTGCCTTCAAAGGCTGATCGTGCAGATAACCTCTTATCATTTAATTCATCAGGCGATCCGACTGTTATATCTGTCAGCGGCCTGGCGACGGTGGCTGCGTCACTGCAGCGCACAGTGGATGTATTTAGCGGCAACGGCTCAACAACGAGTTTCACATTATCTGTTGCGCCTGGTCGCGAAGAAAATTGCCAGGTATTTTTTGACGGCGTTCATCAATCGCACTCAACTTTTACAGTCAGCAACACCACCCTAGCTTTCAGCACAGCACCGCCAAGCGGCACGAATAATATCGAGGTCGTGCATGGGGCAGCGCTTGCGGAAGCCGGCCCAGCGGGTGCTACCGGCAGTCAAGGCCCAGCCGGGCCCCAGGGCCCACGGGGCCAAGGGGGCGTGGAATACAATTTCGAGTCAACCACAACGGACACAGATCAAGGAGCCGGCAAGGTATTCCTTAATAATAGTACAGTGGCTAGCGCGTCGGTGCTGTACCTAGATGACCTCGATGCTAACGGTGTCAATTTAAATACATTTATCGATACGTTCGATGATAGCAGCACCACATCGTATCGCGGCTCTATACACCTGGTTGAGATTGCTGATCCCAGCAACTACGCCATCTTTGCCGTGAATGGCAGCGTTATTTCAGCTTCGACATATAGTAAAATCCCGGTCGCGCACCAGGCCAGCGGCGGCAGTTTTACCGATGGCAATGCAATGAGCGTTCTGTTCGTAAGAACCGGCGATACAGGAAGTGGACTTGCTAGCGTAGTGGCTGATTCGAGTCCTCAGTTAGGTGGCGACCTTGATCTGAACGGCAACAACATAGACTTTCCGAGCGTAGCTAATATTTCGGATTGCCTCGATGAAGACAACATGGCTAGCAACTCTGCAACGAAGCTGGCAACACAACAATCCATCAAAAGTTACGCCGACACGAAGGCGACGAAAGGCGCAAACTCCGACATCACCAGCCTGTCAGGATTATCGACGCCTTTGAGCGTGGCGCAGGGCGGCACCGGCGCAAGTTCGCTAACCGATGGCGGGGTATTATTAGGCAGCGGAACTGGAGCGGTCACGGCCATGTCGGCGCTGGGTGATGGCGCTATAATTGTCGGGGACGGATCTACCGACCCCGTAGCTTTGACTGCGTTTAGCAGTTCAACAGGCAATCTGTTAAGCAGCAAAGGCGGCACAATCGGCAAGCAAACCTTGTGGGTTCCGGCGGCTGCGATGCGGCCCGAAAGCTCAAACGGTTGTAGTGCGATGACTGATCACGTAACAACCAGCGGTCGCCCCGACATCATGGGTCTATTATTTGACGGTGCAAGTGATGAACATGCACAATTTTCTGTAGCGTTTCCTAAAGGCTGGAATGAGGGCACGGTTACTTTCCGAGCTTTTAGCGCTGTGACAGATGCAGCCGCTACGGACGGTTCAGACACAGTATCTTGGGCTTTACAAGGTTTATCGGTAGCGGATGATGCCTCTATTGATCAAGCCTACGGTACTGCCGTAGCTGTGACGGAAGCTACAAGTGGTACCGTCGAGGACATCGCCGTTTCAGCCGAAAGTGGCGCAGTCACAATAGCTTCCGCAGCGGCTGATACATTGACATTTTTCCGAGTGTTCAGAGATGTCAGCGCCGACGATATGACTGAGGATGCAGTTTTATTGGGCATACAGATATTCTACACTATTGATGCCGGAGAGGACACATAAATGACTGAATGGGTAAAAATTGATAGGGCTACTGGTAACGTTCTAAAACGCCGAACTGAAGATAGCTTAGAACGTGTGATGAATAAGGCTGTGGTGTGGCTTGAGGTCGAAAAAAAAGACGCGCCAGATTTTGACGCTAGCACACACAAGCTAAACGCAACAGTTACTCAGCCTGATTTGAGTGATCTGTCGGTAGCTGTTTCACCATCTACGAAGCGCGTTGAGGGGTGGGAAGCGGTGGCTTTAAGCGATAAAGAGGTCAGCGAGGCAAAAGAAATTGCGGTGCGCGTCACTGATAGAAATATGGCGCAAATCACAGAAGAACTGATGGTGGCTATCGCGGAGGGCAAGACCCTAAACCGCGCTGCGTTTTCTGACGCAACGTGGGAGAAAATAAACGAGCGCCGAAACATTCGCGGCGAGAGCGGTATCTGATGCCACGCGCACCCGACATATTTATACCCTTGACGCCGCAGCCGTGCTGGCGCTGGGAAAATCCGCACTACGGAAAGTATTGCTCAATGCTGCAAACCACGCAGCTTATCGGCTTTGGCGGCGGTGGAAGCGCAGCCGTCAAGACAGCGGTTGATAGAACAGCTGGAACGGCAATCGGCAATATGACTAATGGCAGCTACGGCGGGCTAGCTGCGTCGTTCGATGGCACGACAAGCCAGGGCTGGAATAGTTGCAGCGTAAATCTGGCTAACACCGCCAACATTGGAAAGAACTGGGGCTCGGGAAACGACAAGACAATTTGCCAGTATAAGGTTTACCTACCAAACGATTTTGCGATGGATTCAAGCGCACCGAACAATCACACGATTTCAAAGTTGGATCTGCATGGCAGTACAGACAATTTTAGCAGCAGCGATGTGACGCTAGCTACGCCAAGCGACAAGACTGAAAGCGCCGCCGGCATGAGCTTCACTATCGAGCAAGCGGAAATCACAACAACAACAGCGTTTCAATATCACAAAATTTTCATCGAGCACGACGGAGCGGCTGCGACTGCAATCGCAGAAATTGAATTTTGGGAATTGGCATAGGAGATATAAATGACAACTAAAGTGACCAGCAGCGTAATAGGTGACAACGAAGTCAAAACAGCCAACATCTTAAACTCAAATATCACGACCGACAAGATAGCCGATGATGCAGTGACATTAGCCAAAATGGCTAGCGGCACAGATGGCAACCTGATCAGCTACGATGCGTCGGGCAACCCAGCAGCCGTAGCTACCGGAAGTTTAGGCAATGTGCTGACAAGCGCTGGGGCTGGCGCACCGCCTACGATGTCGATGCCATCAACGATTACAAGCGACACTTCGGTTGGGACAGGAAACTCTTACGACATTACCGGAATACCGGCAGGCGTAAGGTGCGTTCACATACTGTTCGAGGGTGTGTCCACAGCAAGTACCAGCCCAATTCTAGTGCAACTCGGTGATGCGGGAGGTATTGAGACTAGCGGTTATGTTGCAGAAAGCGCTCATATTACGAATGGTAGTGTTCCGGGTTTGCAGTCATCAACCGCTGGCTATCCGGTATTCTATCATGCCGCCTCGCATAGCCTATCGGGCACTATGAGTCTTTATTTGAAAGATGCTGCAAATTTCACTTGGGTTTCAAATCACACCGGGCGAGTGGCTACAACTATTGTTGTGTCGGGCGGTGGGGTAAAATCTCTAAGCGCCGCGCTCACCCAAATCAGAATTACAACAATCAACGGTTCACAAGCATTCGATGCGGGTACAATCGCATTGCAATACAGCTATTAATGACACGCGCACTCGCGATACTGCTGATATTGATTTGCGCCAGTGCGCAAGCAGAACAACTAGTGCCCAAAACATACTTTGATTTACGCGGCCCTTGCTACGAACCCCGTGATGCTTTGCTAGAATTTAAAAAAAACAAATTTGATCTTGTTGTCACTAGCAGTTTTGTGAATGCGGTTGGTATCGAGGCTGACGTTTTGGTTTTCCGGTCAGGTGCCGCGTTTGTCGTGGCGGTCACACATGGCAATTTACTATGTGTTGTCGTCACTGCAGACGGCTTTAATTTTGGTGTGTAAATGGACGGCTCAATTGATATTCGTCTAGTGATGACGGTCCTCGGAATGGTCTGCAGCGTTGCCGGTGCGGCGGCAGTTGCCAGGGTACAGATAAAAGAGATTTCATCAAAGCTACAGGACATCGAAACGAGGTTGCGAGAGATAGATAGTCGTGCCGACAAGTTGTGGACAGCCACCGAAACTCAACAGACACGCCTCGATGTATTAGCAAAAATGGCTTCTCCCGAGTTTTTGAGGCGCGATCATATTGCGATGGCCACGCTGCAATCCGATGTGCGCCAGTTGAGAAAGGATGTGGATCATCAGCTTCATATCCACAATTCCAAACATATCCCCGTTTCAGACACTAGAGTAGGTGATTGATGTATAAACACTTCAAACTCGAGGAGTTCGCGTGTAGCAGCAGCGGCGAGGTGCGAATGGACGAGCAGCTGTTACAGGCGCTCGAGGACATCCGCGAGAGGCTTGGCGAACCAATGATCATAACTAGCGGCTACCGCTCGGACCAGCACCCAATCACTCAGGCAAAAATAGACAAGGGCGCAAAGCATGGTGGCGCTCACAATTTGGGATATGCGGCTGATGTTGGGTGCGCCGGCCCAACGGCGATGAAGATTCTCGCCTTGGCAATTGAGAACCCGGCGATCACTGGCGTTGGAGTTAAACAGAGCGGCCCGTGGAACTCGCGATTCATACATTTAGACGCCGTGCCCCACGACAACAATTTCGGGCTTACCCGCCCAGCACTATGGAGCTATTAAAATGATCGGAGCAATACTACCAATTGTTGCGCCTTTGATCGGCGATGTGGTGAAACGCATTTTGCCGGAGGACAAGGATAAGGCCCAGGACATCGAGCGCGAACTGAATATGGCGCTAATGCAAAACAATGCAGCAATCGAGCAAGCTGCTGCGTCGGTCATTAATGCGGAAGCAAAATCCGAGCACAAAATTACCGCGACCTGGCGCCCAATTTTAATGCTCACAATAACTGCCATCGTGGGCTGGAATTTTTTAGTCGCGCCCTTGGTGGAGCTTGCTGTTCGCTTAACTACTGGGAGCGACTTACCTCTTAGCATCCCCCTACCAGAACAATTATGGAACCTATTAATGATCGGCGTTGGCGGCTATGTCATTGGACGATCAGGAGAAAAAATTGCAAAAAATATCGGCGATAAGTAAATGTTTGACTGTAATCATCCTGGCCTTATGCGCTGGAGGATGTCTACCGTTCACCGTGTTGTCTGCTGTAAGCGGGCTGTATCACACCCACCAAATCAATGAGTTGTCCGAGCAAATCGAGCGCAGTGCAGCTGGGCCGGGTAGGGGAACTGATAACCATGGCGTCTATAGAGCGTATGGGGGGACAATGCGCTCAATCAATTGGGGGGACACCGGGCTTCGACCTTATATGCTACGTTAATAAAAAATGGCACCGCGTCGAAGTCAAGAGCCGGAGCCACGCGGATGAGCGAAACAGCTATCAGTTTATGACGGCCAAAGGATATGAGAGTCGGCGTGTGATAAGCCAAACGGACTGCGATATAATTGCGCTTTGCGCCCTCGACTTGCGACTATGCCAATATTTTAAAGTTGAGGATGTACAAGTACTGCGCCGGCGCGTTGCGAAATCGAAGTTTAGTCTCGCCGCTGAAGCCACGACTTTCCGGTCTGCGTTTTCGCTCGAAGCTCCTCAATCTCATCCGCCGCAATGTTAAAGAAATTTTCCTCAGGTGATGCCTTATGTCCGTGATGCCGCAACCAGGTTACAACGTCAAACTTGGTTGAATCGGAGCGGTGCGCCCACAGAGAAAACCCATTTTTGCGGAGCCGCTCAAGCATCAAATATGCAGACTGTCGGTCAACGCCAACCTCATCAGCTAGCTCTTGGCAAGTGGGATTGCGGCCATTGGTTTGGTAATATTGATCGATGACATCCAGATAATGTTGTTGCCTGGCGGTTGGTTTATTTTGCATCAGAGAACTCCTTTAGCCGCAGGGATTTGCTCCGCGATGCTGGCCGTGCAGCGACGGTATATTCCTTGCGCCCAGGTGACATGCCCCAGGTTACTTGCGTCCGTACCGCGCCATCCTGGTTGCGCACATAAGCTGTTTCGTGTGGCCCCATTGCTTGCATGATAGAGGTCTGCAGTTCGCCAATTAATTTGGTGACGGACTTTTTCGCTTGTTGTGCTGCGGCGAGATCCTCGACCAGTTCGCTGGTGATATCATCCAAATCGATAGTCTTTTCTGTCTCCAGGTTCGCAAATGTTTCCGCCGCGTCGTTGGCACTGAACACCGGATAATTTTCAAGCTCACCTGTTAGGCCATACATATCGATCCGACGTTGAAAATCACAAACATCATCCTCAATTTTTTTGATGATTGCAGGCTCTGGCTCATACAAAAATATTCGCAAGGTCGAGCCTTGATATAATACGCCAATAGCGGCCCACTTATATCCGCCGCAGGCCATCAGGCCCTGCACCTGTATCGGCCCCCTATAATCGGCAGGCTCATCCTCTGCGAAAGCATTCGTGCTTTTAGCTTCCAGAACTCCGAGCCCATGCAGCGTGATTTGATCTTGGCCTACCACATAGATGCCCCGCTGCGTGTCTGTGGTAAACGTCAAATCTTGACCATCTGCGCGGCCATCGAGGCTGCCCTCGAGCGGCACGGTGGGATGGCGCAGCGGCTCGGTAATCTCAAGTTCCGCATCCCACACACCTAACCGGGCGACCATTTCATTTAGAATCGCGCCCTCATGGACGTTGCCCCAGTGAGCTTGTTCGCTTGGCGCGAAGTCACTGCGCTTTTCACCATCGCCGGCCCTGATTGATTTACGAAGTTCATCGTTTGGGGTGCTCCAATTTGATTTGCCCATTAACGCGGGCAATCTGGAGCAACTCATCTTTGTGTCGTCGGTAATTTTGCCTATATAATCTTTCATATCAGGCACCGAATGCTATAAGGTATAGAACTAAAATAGCCATGCAGCCGGTAAAGGCCGTAGCCTCTGCAAGTATTGTTAAAAACCGTTTCATCTGTAGTCACTCCATGAGTAAATATGATCAAAGCTGATGAATTTACAGTGACTACAGAATCGATAAGTGATTGGTTTTATTGATTTATTATGGTCCTACCGGGGTCGCCACCACCCTAATATTACATAATGAAAACAACACCTTAGTATTTTGTAGTCACTTTGTTGTTTTAGCTGTAGTCACTTTTAGTTTTGCAAGCCCTCCTATTGCAAGTTTTTTATTGTCTGCCATCTCTGTGTAAAGTTGCGCGGTGGCCGTATCATTCCAGCCAAATATAGCTAGCAACTCTTTTTCCGTCGCGCCGTTTTCCGCCAGCATTGCCGCGCCTGCCTTACGCACTCCGTGCGGAGATAGCCCTGCCGGCAAATAATTTTTCGTACCTGGTAATCACGTTTTTGACGTTCGACGGGTGCCACTCAGTGTTTTTCCTCGCCGTCTTCTGGCCTCGGGCCATGAGGCCTTTGGCGATTTGCTGCAATGTCACGCACCCATATTTTTGCAATTCCTCAATTATTGGTCCGACCTCGAGCGCAAACTGATCAGCCTTGGCTATGCGTTCTTTGCTTGCCAGCTTGCTAATCTTTTTCGGATCCCGAGTGCCCAGTTTGACGCCTCGCGCTTTCGCCGCAGCCAACGCGTCTTTTGTCCGTGCTCCAATAATGTTGGACTCATACTCAGCAACATTCGCCATCAGCTGTAGAATAAATTTATTCTGGGCCGGGTTGGACATCTGCGGAATGTCACAGAAAATAATGTCGACATTGCTGTCCAGGATCCGCGTGAGGAAACCCAGGTTACGGGTGATCCGGTCAACCTTCGCCGCGACCAGGGTGGCACCCTCGGCCTGGCACACCTCGATTGCCTTCTGAAGTTCGGGCCGGTCGCGCATAACTTTTCGGCCAGACTCGATTTCCGTGAACTCGCCGACAAGTTCCCAGTCGCCCCCGTTGAGGTGCTGCCTCACGGTTTCCTGTTGCGCCTCGAGGCCAAGGCCTGATTGACCCTGGCGCTGCGTACTCACGCGGTAGTAGGCAACGAATTTTCCGCTGTGTGGTGTCATGTTCCCCCCTTAGGCCGCCGCTGCAAAGAGCGGCAAACCGATTAATTCTAATGGTGCGCGTGTCTTTTTGCTAGGTAGCGGCACAATCTCGGCCACTGGCTTGTATGCGCCCGACGCAACGTAGGCATTCCGCAGCACTCTATATATAGCCTGCCACTTCTTACCGTGGTTGCTGCCTTCTGCGCCGTAATCTATGCCGGCAATCGATACCGCGCCGGCGGTGTAATCAATGGCGTGAGCAATTTCGTGGCAAAGCAATGCCGCCATCGGTGCCCGCGTGTCGCTGGGATCCCCTACCAGTTTGCCAATCTCGGGATCCTTTGTAATGCTTGGGTATTCTTCCCAGCTTGCAAGCCCCGCGTCGGCGTCCTTAAACCGTTGCAGTGCCCGAGTTCGCGCTGGGCGTGGCCGGCTTTGCTCCCAAGCGGTTCTGCGTTCGTCGGTGGCACTCTCTGGCGTTGTATCCCAGCCGCTGCCGGCACAGATACCAATCCAGGGTTCGCCGCGTCGCATTCCGCCCCGGCTAGTGCCGCAGCCATTCCGCAACTTCACTTTGAGCTTGCCGGGCCAGTCGCTACCGACCAGCCCCTTCGCCACAGCAATATCACAGATGTCTCGGATCATTTTGTTAATGTTCATCACGCGGCCTCCTTCGTTGTTTTTTTGCGCCTTCCCTTCAAAAGCCTGTGTATTAACTTGGCCTCGGCCTCCCGGCGCAGATTTCTTTCAATTGCTTTATCAACTGCCTCTTTGTTGTATTTGACCATCTCGGCGACCGCCGCATTAAAGGTGTGAACGTCTAACCATTTGTCAAAAGTCATTAGGCTAACTCCTCTTTAGTTTTCATCACTATTTCGATCCAGGCGGCCTTGGCTTTTTTGGCGACAACGCCCGCCAAGTTCCGCCGCATGGGCAACCGCCGCTCGCATAACGCGTCCAGAGCGGCGGGGATCATTGCCCGCGTCGGCGTCGTGGTGTTGAAATCGCCGACCTCGAACAAGGGCAACAAGTCCTCGGCGACTTCATTAACGATGCAATCAGATACAAACATCAAAACCCCCTCACTAATGCTTACAAAATATATATAAAGATGCGTTTGATGTTTGTAAAGTGCTTTTGTAAGTATTTTTTTCATTCATTAAACGTTATAGTGCTGGGATTGTAATTGCAAAAGCCTGGAGATGCCCAGAAATGCACGGAAAAAAGGTACGAAAAACCACACTCGAGATCGATGTTTTTGTGCTTGATGCGCTGAAAAAAGAAGCTATTCGGTGCAATCGAAGCATGACGCAGCAATGTGAGTACCTGTTAAAAAAGGCATTGTTTCCGGCAGATGATCGCCTAGCCCGCGTTTTACAAACAACAGACCGGATGAAACATGAGCAGTAAAAGCAAGCGCAAGGGCTCGGGATATGAGCTTGAAGTGGTCAAGGCGCATCTAGGCCTGGGTGTAAACGCGTTTAAACAGCCCCTATCTGGCGCACTGGGCGGCAAATATGCTGGAGATGTGCAGATTGCCGGGATGATTGGTGAATGTAAACGGCGCAAGAAGGGATTCACAACATTATACAAGGCGCTCGAGCAGGGTGGCGGCAGCGACATGCTGTTCGTTCGTGACGATAACCAGGAGACACTTGTGGTGCTTCCCTGGGAGACCTGGACGCAGATAATTGGCTGGCTGCGCTGGGCTGAAATACATCCAGCCGAAACGCAAAATGGAGAATGAAAAATGCTAGACGTTTTAGACCAAGGGTCAACTAACGAGTATTTCGCCTGGAAACCAAGCGAGCAAACTTTTAAAATTGATGGCCAAGCCTGCGATGTAACCAAGTTCGCAATCGACCCCCAAAGTCTAATGACTGGATGGGGACGCCTGGCGAAAGGCGAAGCGCCAGATTTTCACTGGGCGCAGCAAGCGGGTACGTCAATTCCTAAGCCATCTGATGATCATAAAACTGCATTTATGTTAAATGTGTTTGTGAGCCAAAAAGGTGGCGCACCGGAGAACGGCTGGCGCGAGTGGCGCGAGATTGGTGCGGGCGCAAAAGACGGGCTCAAAATGGTATGGCCTGACGTTGAGAAAAAAGCGGAAGCTAACAAGCTAGTCGTTGTCGAGGTTACAGAGAAAAAGCCGGTAAAGATTGGGATGGGGTCTTCTGTCGTCCCAATAATGAAAGTGGTCGGCCTCGTTGATAAGCCAGCGGAAGAGCCGGTGCCGGTGCCGGTGCCGGCAGACGACGAAATTTTTTAAATGTCCGAGTTTCCCCAACTGATGCAAGCAGTAGCCACTAGACTGCTTGGCGAACCTAATAAAGCGCACTCCAATCCCACCCAAATGCGCTTTGGAAATCACGGTTCGCTGTCTATTGATCTCGAAAAAGGGGTCTACCATGACCATGAGGCTGGCGAAGGCGGCGGTGTTCTGGATTTAATCATAACTAATGTCCCCTCGGTTAAATCTAGTTTGGAGGCGCGGAAATGGATTGAACAAGAGATCGGGTTCGATTCTGCGCCTCCACCCGTTGCAAATGGTGCGCTAAATATAAAGCGGCCATCGGTTCGTACAGAGGTGGGGCGTTACGAATATCTAAATGCAGATAAAACTCTGGCTTATACAGTTGTTAAATACGAGCAGAATGGTAGAAAAACTTACCGGCCTTTTTTGCCTGGAAACGATCACCCAGGCCTCGGCGATGTTAAAAAAATACCTTACAGACTGCCCGAGTTACTTGCCGCCGATCTAGAGCAGCCGGTGTACATTTGTGAAGGTGAGAAAGACGTTGATCGCTTAATGGCGGAGGGCTTACTTGCCACATGTAATAGTGGCGGCGCTGGTAACTGGTATCCGGCAATGGATGAAGTGCTGGCAGGCCGCGATTTTATAACAATATTACCCGACAATGATGAACCGGGGCGGCGACATGCGGCAAAGGTGCAGGCCCAAATAGGCGGCAAGGTTGTAGAGTTGCCAGGCCTCGCACATAAGGGCGATGTCAGCGACTACCTGGACGCAAATACAGTAGATGATTTGATAGCGGTTTGTGAGTCCGAAAATGAGTCCACAGACGGCTATAAAGCTATCCGGGCATCTGAGTTCACGGCAAGCGCTATGCGCTCTGTACAGCCGCGAAAATGGCTCTACGGCAGGCATCTGATCGAGGGCTATGTTTCGGCTACAGTTTCCGCCGGCGGGGCAGGCAAAACGACCCTGGAATTGATCGAGGCGGTCGCGATGGCATCGGGGCGTGATCTTATCGGGGCGCAGAGTCTCGAGCCGGTAAAGGTATGGCACTATAACCTGGAAGATCCGCTTGATGAATTGTACCGGCGCGTCTGGGCAATCTGTGAACATTTCAAGGTTCCGCCGGCAGAGCTTGAGGGGCAGCTGTTCCTCGACTCTGGGCGCGACCGAAAGCTAGTCGTCGCTGGGCGCGAAGGTGAGCCGGTAGAGCTAGCGGCGGTGAAAGATTTGACGCATGAGATGACTGAAAAAGGCATCCAGGTGCTGCAGGTCGATCCATTTGTCAAAGTGCATCAGCTGGATGAAAATAACAATCCTGAGATCGATTTCGTTTGCAGCATCTTCGCAGATATCGCCCAGGCTACAGGCGGTTGCGTTGACCTGGTTCATCATATCCGCAAGGCTCCCACAGGCGCTATGGCGCAGCCAGGCAATATTGATATGGCGCGGGGCGCAAGTGCGCTCAGTGGCGCAGTACGGGCAGCCAGGACGCTATCAGTGATGACCGAGCGCGAGGCGGAAACGCTGGGCATTTTAGTAGACCGCCGGCACTGGTTTGTAAGGGTCGATGACGCCAAGGCAAATATGAGTGCGCCCGTTGCCGGGGCTCAATGGTTTGAACGGCAAAGCATAGAGCTACCAAACGCCGACATCGGCGGGGATTCGGTGGGCGTGTTTAGTAATTGGTCGCCGCCGGATCCGTTTGACGGTTTGTCTACCCAGGCGGCAAGGGCTGCATTGCTTCGCATTCGTGAAGGGCTCGAGGATGGGCAGCGGTATCAAATGAAGGCAAGCAGAAATAGCAAACGATGGGCCGGCCTGGTGCTTGTCGGGGAAGGCGCAGAGGTGAGCCCAAATGACGCAAAACAGATACTCAAAGCATGGATAGAGATAGGGATGATTTACGAGGAAGATTACAGAAACCCGGTTCGTCGCAAAGATGAAAAAGGGGTCTTTATTGACAGCGAAATGTTGCCCGGAGAGGTGTCAAATTGAGTGCGCCTCAAAAATTGAGTTGGGGCGCAGTTGGGGCGCAAGAAAGTGCGCCTCCCCAACTTTGTCACTATAGTATAAGGCGCGGGCGCACCCCAATGCGGTTGAGGCGCATTTGGGGCGCACCCGAACACACGCATTATACAAAACTAGTGACTTTGCGGCCAAACGAGGTGGTCTATGAGTGACGTTGATATTGTGGCTAGGGGCATGGAAATGAAATGGGGCGTCGATAGATTGCCCAGGCTTGTTTCTAAAGAATTGCGCGACAAGTTTAAGACTCAGAAGAATGCTTTCGACGAAGCGATTATGTCGAATGATGCTCACCGCATCGAGCGCGTAGGCGAGGCAATGAGACGTGCTTGGGTTGCGCTGGATGCAGCGGCTACCAAAGACGGACAGACCCCACTCAGCGACTCAATTTGGACCGCCAAACACCCAAAGACCGGCGAGGTTGTGACCGTGATAAGGGACGGCGCCGAGATAGTTGATGTGAAGGAAGCCGGCGGGCGGCTTTTTACGCTTGAAGAGCTAGTCAAGTTTGTGCCGGCTGAGGTTATGCGGCTCAAGGAGAGCTTTTACAGCTGCACTGTTTCGGAGGTGAAAAGCAAGCCGGTGGACGATGGAAAGGAGTTGAATGATGAAATCCCATTTTAACCCGAGCCGTGCACCGGCTTTCGGCTTATGACCGCAACCACCCAGATACAGGGGTATAACTTGCATAACTTGCATAACTTTATAACTAACTCAGCCAAGTCCGTGGTGCGGAGTTACACAAGTTACACAAGTTACATAACTTACATAACTTACACCCCTCTATGTCTGTGGTGGTTGGACCAGCCAACAGGGTACAACCATCACAACTATAACAAGTTGTACAAGTTGTGATGGTTGTACTAGCCGACAGGGTACCACCACCACCACTGGTACCACTACCACCACTACCACCACTACCACCACTGGTACCACTGGTTATAGTGGTGGTGGTAGTAAGCGAGGAGCTAAATGATGAAATCCCATTTTAACCCGAGCCATGAGATATTGAAGCATCGGCGGTTAAGTATAATGCCAGCGCGGGCCTTCATGGATCCAAAGCTCGACATAATGAGCATCCGCTTGCTTGGGTGTTTATGCTTACATGCAAACAAGTATGGCATTTGCTGGCCAACACGCGAGACGATATCAAACTACACCGGGCACCATCCTGACAATCTGAGCAAGAAAGTGACCGAGCTAACAAGGCGCGGCTATATCAGGAAGCTAAACCCGCGCAAGTTCAAGGTGCCTCGCCGTGGATCCCGATGGCCAATCAATCGATATCAGGTGTTATATGACGGTGCGTCGACGCCATTGCCGAGCCTGGAAGAGTTCCATTCGCCGAAGCCCAAAGCTATCGAGCAGCAAGACGGTGCGCCGGTAGATCGAAAAGACCAGTTAGAACAGCAAGGGGTTCAAGGGGTCGACAAGCTGTTATCTCTGTCTCTCGCATCTGCGTTTTGCAGAGCCGTTTCGGCGGCCACCGGCGAACTCAGATTGTCGGATCGGCAGCGAGATGCGGCGGATCGGCTGGCCGCTGCCGGCGTGACAACGGACCAGGTCGCCAAGGCCACAGCTGAAGCGGCGGCGGAAGCCCAGCGCCGGGGCAGTCCAGCACCGCAGACCCTGGAACAAGTAGCAAAATTGAAGGGATTGATTTAATGTGCTGCAGAATTACAGTTACCAAACGGAGCATAGGTGTTTCCAAAACAAATGATAACGTGCTCGAAATGCCCGGAAAACTGCGGAAAAACGACAAAACGACCCCTATGGCCCCCCCGGGCCCGCGTTTATTATCGGGGAACCCACGCAAAATTTTTGGCATTTTACTGAGGCGGTGGACATGAAAACGGCTCAAGATTTTTTGCGAAACGGTGAGAGTGAATTTGTTTACCACATTGGATTCCTCGCCAACGACCGCCAACGGATGACAAGTCAACAGCGCGAAATGTGCAATCAAATGATGCAGTTAGCGCTAGAGGGTTACTTCCACCTATTCCAGCGCCGGATCGGCCCAAACAAGTTTGAATACATTGCGAGGCGAATCCATTGAAAGAATATGTTCTTGACATCTTAGCGACCCTCAACGAGCGCGGCGCTGACTATGGCGACATGCGCGTCAATTTGGACCGCATCGCGCGGCAATGGAGCGTGACGCTGGAGACAGATGTGACAGCTGCCCAGGTAGCGCTATGCATGGTTCAATTGAAAGCCGCCAGGCTTGTACAAACACCGGACCACCAAGACACCATCCGTGACCTAATTGGCTATGGTTTGATTTACAAGGAGCTTACCGATGAATGATCTAAGTTACGACTGGGAAGCCAACGCAATAGGCAGCTACGCTTTAGCAATCCAGACCTTGCGCCAACGATATTTGGAGCAGCGTCTGCCAGGCGAAAGCGCAGAAGATTGGCAAGCCCGCACCGGCCACGATGAGTAAGCCCCCTTCAATTCGCGCCGCCCGCACGGCTATCCGTTATGGGACCGAGGAACAGCGCCAACACGTTCTCGAGGAGCTAGGCAAGCTGGCCGCGTCGGAAATCACCGATGTGCTGTTCTGGGATAACGAGGGCCGCGTAACGCTGACCCAGGCCGCTGATTTAAGTCCACGCGCCCGCGCTGCGATTAAGAAGGTGAAGGTTACACCGACACCCGATGGCAATCACATTGAGGTCGAACTACACGACAAGATGCCGGCGTTGCGGCTGCTATCCAAGCATCACGGATTGCTCGACGGCACCAACGAACAGAACAAGCCTAGCGTGATTGGCATTAATCTGCAGGGGCCTGCGGTAACAACTTATGAGGTCAAGGATGAAACTGGGGACAATAGTGAAGCAGCTACGCCTCGAGGCGGGCTTGAGCCAAAGGAAACTGGCAGCAATCGCGAAGGTAAACAACAAGGCAATTGCGGGCGCCGAGGAAAATCGAGTGACCCTGAGGAGCCTGGAAAAGATCCTGGCCGCGCTTGACCATGAGCTTGAGGTAGTGCCGATAGATGGCTAGATCGCGCAGAGCAAGGGACCGCAGCCCGCGCCGCCGTCGTAACGATGGCAGTGGGCAAGTCGCCGACTTGAATCTCAATTTCAGCGAAGCCCCTACGACATGGAAGTTCTTGCAGGATGATAGCTTTGTACGCGGCATCATGGGGCCTGTGGGCAGCGGCAAGTCCTACGCCTGTTGTGCGGAAATATTTTTACGCGCCGTGAAACAGGAGCCCAATGCTGACAACATCCGCAAGACCCGCTTTGCGATAATTAGAAACAGTTACCCGGAACTGCGCACTACTACGCTGAAAACGTGGCAGGAGATATTTCCCGAAAGCCAATTCGGCACTATGCGTTGGTCACCCCCAATCACCCACCATATCCAGTTACCACCCAGGGGCGCAGCGGCAGGTATTGATTGCGAAGTAATATTCTTGGCCCTAGACCAGCCCAGAGACACCCGGCGCGTCTTATCCTTGGAGCTTACCGGCGCATTTGTCGACGAGGTGCGCGAGTTACCCAAAGCGATAATTGATGCGCTGACCTCCCGTGTGGGCCGCTATCCGAGCAAGGCGGATGGTGGTCCCACATGGCGCGGTGTGTGGTTCTGCACCAACCCGCCCGACGACGATCACTGGTACTATGTGATGAGCGAGAAGGAAAAACCCAGGGGCGGAAAATACGGCTGGAAGTTTTATCGGCAACCGGGTGGCGTTATCGAAGGCGATGTCGATCACCCGGAAGCAATCTTTGCGGCGGGTCATCATTGGGTGCCCAATCCCAAGGCCGAGAACATCAATAACCTACCGCCTGGCTACTACCAGCAACAGTTAGCAGGCAAGAACCTGGATTGGATTAATGCCTATGCAGCTGGCAAGTTCACCTTTGTGCAAGAGGGCCGTGCAGTCTGGGAAGAGTACACCGACAGCACAATGGCTGCGGAGCATCTCGAGCTTGATTTGCAGCTGCCCATTCATGTGGGCCTTGATTTTGGCCTGACCCCTGCAGCGGTTTTCGGGCAACGCCATCCTAACGGGCGCTGGAATATCTTTCACGAGATTGTCAGCAAGGATATGGGGCTCGAGCGGTTTGGTCAGCACTTGCTCTATGAACTGAACACACGGTTCAAGTCACTGGAGCCTATGATTTGGGGCGACCCTGCAGGCTCTAAGCGAGACGAGATTTTCGAGGTGACTAGCTTTGATTACCTTCGCACATTGGGGCTCAACGCAAGGCCTACCGCAAGCAATGATTTCCAGGTGCGTCGTGAGGCAGGCGCTGCCCCTATGCTCCGATTGATCGATGGCCGCCCTGGCCTGCAAATACATGCAGACTGCAAACAACTGCGGAAGGCTCTAAGCGGTGGCTATCACTTTAAGCGCGTCGGCATTGCCGGCGGCCATGATCGTTTCCGCGATGTGCCTAATAAGAATCAGAGTTCCCACATTGGTGATGCTTATGGGTATCTGTGCAGCGGTGGCGGCGAACACAGACGCCTGACACGCGGGCCGGCGCGGCCTGGCATTAACACCGAGCCGGTTATCGCCGAGATGGATTTTAATGTCTTTTAAGGATGTAGATGAAATCGTCGCTGGGTTTCATGTGCCCGCAAATGCGCGGTTTGTTCCTTTTAATTCAACCCATATTTTGCTGATGAAGCTGGACCCCTGGCAGCAATCCCTTTTAGAAACCTGGCCCAATTATTTGGCGCATTTAGAAGCCAGCACAGCGAGGGGCCCGGGCTATACTTGCCTGCTTGACGGCTTGCCGTTTCTGAGCTTCGGCTGTTTCAACACAGTGCCCGGCGTTGGAGAGGCGTGGCTTATAAGAGATGATAGTATAATTGAGTTTCCAGTTTCCGTTTGCCGCGCTGCCCGATCCTTTTTTGGGTTAATAGATGGCGTTTTGCTGGTCCATCGCCTGCAATTCACAGTAGCAAAGGACAATAAGACCGCGCTCCGCTTCGCAAAATTCTTTAAATTCGAGGAGGAAGGTGTGCTTCGACAGTACGCGCCTAATCGTGATGACTACATCATTATGTCAAGAATATATGAGAGGAGTGATTGATGGGCGGTTTGATGTCTCCCGATATTCCAGGGCCGGACCCGGCTGTCGCGGCAGCGCAACGCCGCCAAGAGGCTCGTATCGAAAAGCAAGAGAAACGCGCAGAAGCTCAAGAGAATCAATCACAGCGCAAGCTGGCATCTAGTGGTCGCGCCCGTAGAACCGGCGGCCTGCGCCTATTGCTAAACACTGATCGCGATAATGCACAGGCTGGCATTGACAGTTTACAAAATACCTTAGGCGCTAACGTCTAATGCACCTCAAAGCAAAAGACGTGATTGCCCGCGCCGAGAAAGCGGAAGCGCGTAAGGATCTTTGGCGCGAAATCTACGAAGACTGTTACGAGTTCGCCCTGCCTCAACGAAATCTATACGATGGATATTATGAAGGTCGCAGCGTTGCCTCGAAAAAAATGGAGCGGGTTTATGATTCAACCGCCGTTCACTCCACCCAGCGCTTTGCCAATCGCATCCAATCCACGCTATTTCCCCCTTATCGCACCTGGTGCCGGCTGACACCTGGCAACGATATTGCTGAGGACCAGCAAAGCGATTTGCAAATTGCACTCGACCTCTACTCCGAAAAGATGTTCGCGGTTTTGCGGCAAAGTAATTTTGACCTGGCGATGAGCGAGTTCTTGCTGGACCTCTGTGTAGGCACAGGCATTTTACTGGTACAGCCAGGCGATGCGGATCGCCCGGTACGCTTTGAGGCAGTGCCGCAGTTTCTTGTGTCATTGGAAGAAGGCGCACACGGCAAGGTCGATAATGTTTACCGACGTTTGCGGATAAAGGCAGAAGCCATTGAGCAACAATGGCCTGACGCAAAACTAAGCAGCGACCTAAAAAAATTAATCGAAGACAAACCGACTGAGGAAGTCGAACTGCTCGAGGCGACAGTCTACATGCCCGAGGGTGACTATTTTTGTTACCATTTAATCCACCGCGAAAAACAACACGAAATTGTTTATCGTGAAACAACAAGCAGCCCCTGGATTGTGGCGCGTTATATGAAGGTTGCCGGCGAGGTGTATGGTCGCGGCCCGCTCGTCAGCGCACTGCCCGACATAAAAACCATCAACGCTACCAAGAGGCTGCTACTACAAAATGCCAGCCTTGCAATTTCTGGCGTCTACACCGCAGCGGATGACGGAGTACTCAATCCGCAGACTGTTCGCATTCAGCCCGGTTCAATTATCCCGGTCGCCCGAAACGGCGGGCCACAAGGCGAGAGTCTGCGACCACTGCAGCGCGGTGGTGATTTCAATGTAGCGCAGCTGGTAATCAATGATTTGCAAGTCGCCATTAAAAGGATGCTGTTAGACGACACATTGCCGCCGGATAATATGTCTGCCCGCAGCGCCCTGGAAGTTTCCGCCCGCATGTCCGAGCTAGCCCAAAATATGGGCGCAGCATTTGGCAGGCTTATTACTGAGGCAATGCTGCCCATCGTGTCACGCATTCTGTTTGTGATGGACCAGCAAAATTTGATCGATATGCCGCTTCGCATTAATGGCCAAGAGGTCAAAATAGTTCCCGTGTCGCCATTGGCTCGCGCCCAAAACAGCGAAGAGTTGCAGGCTGTGATGCAGTACATGCAACTCGCCGCGAACATGGGGCCAGCTGGCGCAATGGCCTTGAACCAGGAGCGCACACTTGATTTTGTTGCTGATCGCTTGGGTATCCCCGCAAGTATTTTGAACTCATCAGAAGAGCGCGAGATGCTGACGGCTCAGATGCAACAGATGGCCGAGCAGGCAATGGCACAGGAGAATGAAGGTGGCGAAGAGCCCGGCATGGCAGCGTAAAGCTGGCAAGAACCCGCGTGGTGGCCTCAACGCAAAAGGCCGAGCCAGCTATAAGCGCCAGACTGGCGGCACTTTGAGAGCGCCTGTGAAGAAAGGCGATAACCCCAGACGCGCAAGTTTTTTGCAGCGCATGGGCAAAATGAAGGGTCCAGAGCGCGACAGTAAGGGACGGCCTACGAGACTGCTTCTGAGCCTTCGCGCCTGGGGCGCGTCAAGCAAAGCCGATGCGGTTAAGAAAGGCCGCGCAATATCCAACCGGAACAAATCGAAAGGTTAACAATGCCAGGTAAAAAAGGACTGTATGCAAATATTAACGCCCGCCGGAAGGCAGGCACATCGAGGCCAAAAAGCAAAAGCACAATCAGCAAAAAATCTTATGCGGCGATGAAACGCGGATTTAAGAAGAAATGAACGCTAAAGCTAATGGGCTCGATGAGCAAACTTACGAGGAAATAGATGAACTCGACAAAATGTATTTGCGGGCGTTCGCAAGCGAGGCCGGCCAAAAAGTCTTACGGCATTTGCGAATGCAAACCATCGAGCAGCCGACCTGGTATCCAGGAGAAGATGCAAGCCACGGCTTTGCAAGGGAAGGCCAAAATAGCTTGGTCCGAGAAATTGAACGACGAATAAAGAGAGCGAGAAAACTATGAGTGAACTAGCTGCGGCAGTTGAAGAGCCGGCAGAACAGACAAGCGATAGCTTAATCAACATTAGCACCGAGCCAGAGGCCACCAAGGAAGAAACTCCGGCGCATTTAGTTGACGAAAACGAGGTCACGGTTGACGAGCCGGTCGAGGAGCAAAAAGCGGAAAGGCCGGAATGGCTCGAGGAACGATTTTGGAACGAGGAGAAAGGCGAAACAGATGTTGAAAAATTGGGTCGAAGCTATAAAGACCTGCGTAAAAAAATGGCTGAAGGCAGTCATAAGGTTCCCAAGGAATATGATATGGGAGCCCTTGAAAGCCTGGATCAGGAAGACCCGGCGTTGTCTGAGTTTCTGGATTTGGCCAAGTCGGAACAATTAAGCCAAGGCCAGTTCGATACACTGACAAAATGGTACGTTGAGCTTCAGCAGGCACAGTCCGAGCAAATCGAAACCGACCGCGCTGTCGAAATGAACAAGCTCGGGCGCAACGCCGATAGCACAATAAAATCCGTAGAGGCCTGGGTTACTAAGTTTGCAAGTAGCGGCGTTTTGAGTGACAGCGAGGTCGAGGCCGTTGGCGAGGCGTCAAAGTCTGCGGCATTCGTGTCTGCCCTAAACAAGATCCGCCGCGCTTATAACGAGCCGACAATCCCAAGTTCGCAAGAAATCCAAACCGATGCCGAGCCGACAACGCTAGCAGACATACAATCAATGATGTCTGATGAGCGGTATGGCAGTGATCCGGCTTTCACAAACCGCGTTGAAAAGATGGTTTACGCAATGCACGGGGAACAAGTACCTTCTTGACATCAAACGATCCGTCTGGTAGCTGTAAATTAGATCGATACCCGTCTGGCCGATCAACCGTCTTTGCGGCCCGTTAGGACACCCGCAGGTTTTAATTTAATCCAATGAAACTGCGGAGTTATTGAAAATGACAGCTACCATCTCCCCGGCTTTCACAACGATTTTCGACCAAGAAGTGAAGCAGGCTTACCAGGCCTCGCGGGCGCTTGCCGGTCTAATCCGTGAAAAGTCGGCAGTCTCAGGAAACACTGTGAAGTTTCCAAAACTTACCAAGGGCGTTGCAACGGTTCGCACACCCAAGGCCGACGTAACCCCCATGTCGCTGACCTACAGCCAAGCGACGGCAACTATGACTGATTTCATTGCAGCCGAATATTCGGATATTTTCGAGCAATCGCACGTTAATTTCGATGATCGTCGTGAGTTGGTCGAAGCCGTTGGCAATGCCATCGGACGACGCATGGATCAAGTGGCAATCGACGCACTCGACGCTGCTACGTCTATCGCCGTGGCAAACACGGTCCAGAACGATGGATCGTCTGGCTCGGCGGCGGATCTAAATGTTGGCAAGATAAGGGCCGCTAAAAAGTCCTTGGATGCGAACAACGTGCCACCGCAAGATCGATGTTTGCTAATTCACGCGAACAACCTGTCAGCTCTGATCGGGCAGACTGAAACGCAAAGCTCCGAGTTCAACGAAGTCAAAGCTCTAGTTGACGGAACGATCTCGAAGTTTTTGGGAATGCAAATAGTAATCATCGGTGACCGAGATGAGGGCGGCCTTACTAAAGACGGCTCTAATGATCGTAGTTGCTATGCGTTTCATAAATCTGCGTTAGGAATGGGCGTGAGCATGAACCAAAAAAGTGAGGTTAATTACATTCCAGAAAAAACCTCGTTCTTGGTCAGTTCAATGTTTAGCGCGGGTGGGATTGCCATCGACGATGGTTCGTCCGGCGGCATTGTCAAAATAACCTGTAGAGAGGCTTAATTATGGCTTTTGCAAGATCAGGATTTGGGAGCTATGGCGGGCAATCAACGCGTGGCTCCTTACCTCAACTGTTCATCTACACCAGCACGGATGCCCACACCGCAATCGATGCGGCGGGGTACTTCAATGATGTATCCGACGAGGTGGATGTTGGAGACATGATAATTGTCCACGGCGCTACCGGCGGAACCAGAACAGTTACGATGCACATTGTTGTCAGTAACGCGTCTGGCGTTGTCGATGTGTCTGACGGCACAACCATCGGGGCCGTGAGCGACTCCGACTAGCATTTTCGCGGGGGGCTTTCGGGCTCCCCGCACTCTTTTTTTGGGGGGGCTAATGGCCACCGGCGACACCAAGCTATCCATTTGCAGCGATGCATTAATCATGTTGGGGGCAAGCCCCCTTTCTTCATTTTCCGAGGGCTCGGACGCAGCGCAAATATGCGACCGCCTTTATGACGACATCAAATCAACATTAATAGTTATGTACCCGTGGGGGTTTTCGCAGAAGAAGGTTCAGCTGGCACGTTTATCTGACGCACCCGCCAGTGAGTGGGAATACGCATATGCGTTGCCAGCCGACAATATCGGGTCCGGTGTAGTTGCCCTTTTCACCAGCAGCGCGGCAGGCTCTCGGCCTGTGGCTGATGGTTGGGAAATATACGAGCGCAACGTTTTAACCAATTACACTGAAGTGCATGTGGACTACCAGGCTGACGTAAGCGAAGGCGTGATGCCCTCTTACTTTGTGCAGCTTTTAAAATACTGGATGGCCTGGCACATTGCTGAAACCGTCACTGATCAGATTACTAAGGCACAATATTATCAGCTGCAGGCCTGCGGAAATCCGAGCGAAAACATGAGAGGCGGTATGTTCCGCGTATGCTGTCAGATCGATGGCGGGGCAAAGCCGCCACAAACCATAGAAGACTTTGATTTGATAAGCTCGAGGCTCTCGTGAGCCGCGTTGTTAAGATACAAACCAATTTTTCGAGCGGAGAAATTGACCCATTGCTGCGGTCGCGTATCGATCTCCAGCAATATTATAACGCCCTGGAAACGGCTGATAATGTGTTCTGCCTTCCTCAAGGCGGGGTGAAGCGGCGGGACGGACTCAAGTTTGTGTACGAGCTGCCGAGCGCCGCTAGCCCGCAATCTGGGGTTCGTACAATCCCTTTCGAGTTTAGCGCGTCTGATTCGTATATGTTTGTCCTGACCGCAGGCCGCATATATGTGTTTCGGAATCAGGCTCTAGTTACAAACATCAACGGCACCGGAAACGACTTCATAGCGGCGACTTCAATCACCGGCGCTATGTTAAGCAAAATTCGTTATGCACAGAGTGCCGACACAATGATCCTGGTGCATGAGGATCTACCACCGCAAAAAATTGTGCGCGGAACGGATCACGACAAATGGACAATCTCAACGCTAAGTTTCACCAATCCGCCTAAACATGCGTTCACCTTAAACACAACAAATCCGGCGGCAGACATTACCCCGGACGCGGCGGTTAATACGATCAAGGTGACGGCCAGCGCGTCAATCTTCCACAGCGGCGAAACAAACACCGCGCAGGCCGGCGCGTCTGCGACAATCACGCTACACTCGGGCGCAAGCGCCACAAACGACATTTACAATGGCTCGACCATACGCATAACCGGCGGCACGGGCAGCGGGCAAAAGCGCGTGATTAGCGACTATGTGGGCTCGAGCAAAGTGGCCACGGTGAGCGTTGCTTGGGATACCCAGCCGGATGCGACCAGCACATTCAAAATTGATAGCCATGTGGATCAATACATCAATGTAAACGACTCCTTTGGGCGTTTGCGAATTATCGCTGTCGATAGTGCAACGGTGGTTAGATGCTTCGCTGAAATTGGGCTGTTTGATACCACCGCCATAACTAATGGCAACTGGGAGCTTGAGCTCGGCTATGAAGACGCCTGGAGTAGCGACCGGGGCTATCCAGTAAGCACCACCTTTCACGAGGGCAGGCTGTTTTTCGCGGGCAGTAAAGGATTGCCCACAACATTTTGGGGCTCTGTAGTAAACAACTTTTTCGATTTTGAGCTTGGCGAAGGGTTAGACGACCAGGCGTTGATCGCGTCGATCACTACCGCTAGCCTTAATCAAATCGTCGATATTTTTGCCGGTCGCGACTTGCAGATTTTCACAACCGCAGGCGAGTTTTTCATTCCGCAAAGCACACTTGACCCAATAACACCATCAAACCTTGCGGTAAAATCGGGAACTCGTAACGGTACAAAATCCGGCGTTCCTGTAGTTGGACTGGATAGCGGTACAATATATGTGCAGCGCCTTGGTAAGACATTAAACGAAATGGTTTTTACCGACGCTGAATTGAGTTACACGACCGCAGCTGTCTCGATGCTAAGTGGTCATCTATTAAAAACGCCCGTAGATATGGCAATCCGCCGCGCAACAAGCACGGAAGAGGCCGACAGACTATTCATCGTCAACGGAAGCGATGGCACAATGACATGCTTCAGTCTATTGCGGTCGCAACAAGTTGTGGCCCCAAGCAGCCTGACAACGACCGGGCAATTTCAATCCGTTGGTGTCGACGTCGATACAGTCTACACGGTGGTCAAGCGAACCGTTAATTCCGCAGACGTTTACTATGTCGAGGTCTTTGACAACACGCTGCACACCGACAGCGCAGTCTATTCGGCGTCTGCCGCCTCAACGGGCGCAGCCACGCACCTCGAAGGTGTGGCCGTCGATGTAATCGTTGATGGCAATGTACAATCTCAAAAAACCGTCGCTAGCGGATCAATTACATTTGATCGTGCGTCTACCTCCAATTTTGAAATCGGTATCCCTTTTACGATAACCGTCAAAACAATGCCGTGTGAGCCGCGCTTGCAGTCTGGAAATTTGAAGGGTTTTAAGAAACGGATTCTCGAGGTCAACGCGGAAGTATTTCAGAGCCAGGCGATGAGCGTCAATGGTCAGCTAGTAGCGTTTCGGCAGTTTGGCGAGGATGTGCTGGACAGTTCTGTGTCAAAATTTACCGGGGTGAAAAAGGTCGGGCCGCTGCTCGGTTTTACGGATGAAGGCGCAATAACGGTGAGCCAGACTGTGCCTCTGGATCTGACGTTGTTGGCACTTGATTATAAAGTGAGTGTAGGACAATGAGTGGAATAGAAACATCAACGCTTTTGGCCTTAGCATTCGCTGGAAGCACTGCTGCGGGCGCTGCCAGCACAATACAGGCCGGGCACTTTCAAGCTGCAATGTACGGCGCACAGGCTAATCAGACTCGCGCACAAGCAAGATCTCAGGTTCTCAAAGCGCGGCAAGAGGCCTTGCAGCACCGGGAAAAGGGCCTGCAAGTGCTCGACCAGATGCGTCGAACCGGAGCCACTATAAATGCTCGTGGCGCAGCAAATGCTATAAATCCGTTTGCCGGAAGCACTGGCAATCTAATGACCGTTAACCTCAAGGAAGGCTTTGAGGACTTTGCGACGACAAAGACCAACCGCCTAATCGCTGAAGACAATATGGTGATTATGCAGAGGTCTGCAGAGCGCCAGGCATCTATTTATAAATTAGCCGGCAGGCAAGCAAAGTCTAGCGCCTATGCGTCGGCGTTCATGCAGATTGCTTCGAGCGCAGCCATGATGGGCATGAGCGGCTTCGGCGGCACAAATCCGTTAGCCGGCCCCACGACAGGCGTACCAGTAAGCGTTGGCCAAGGCGGCTACGCACCTCCCATACAGGTAGGCTAAAATGGCAACGTATCCAACATACAAGCGGCAGCTTATTACGAATGCCAACATCGCTGCGCCTTCCAATATTGATTTTGCCGCAACGCGAGAAGCAATCCGAGGGGCAAACCAAACCAAGGAGGCAGCGGCCCGCGTTACGAATTTCGCTCTACGACAATACGATGAATCAATGAAGTTCGCCGGCGCTCAAGCTGGTGCCGAAGCCCCCAGAGAAACTTTAAAATCAATGCGCGGCACTACGCCTATCACAACTTTTGATAAGGCCGCGTATGCTTCAGCGGTCCAGGTGGGCTCAATTCAAATTGAGGCAGAAGCTCGAGAAACGATTAGCAAAATTTACCTTGATGCTAAGAAAAACAAGGTTGCGCCTGATGTGCTGCAGAGCCAGCTAGATGCCGCAATCTCCGGCTATAGTGACGCTCTGGGCAACCTTGATCCGCTAGCTAGCCAACAATTGCAGGCAAAGCTCGAGGGCGTGGCTCGCGGGGTGTATCTTGACCGCAGCGGCGACTATTTAAACGAAGAGCAAAAAAAGCTCGATGCCAAAGCCGTTGGGATAACGGACGATATTAGCGACCAGGTTTCCCGGTTAGGCAGAGGAGATCAAAAAGATAAGTTAAACCAGCTTAAAAAAATAAAAACCGATTATGCCTCTCAGATGGCCGTGCTTGGTGTTGACCCGGTAAAGATCCAAAAAACCTTAGAGAAATTTGATAACAATTACCATAAAGCGCGTGTGTTTGGCGACATAGACCGCGCTGAAGCCAGCGGCAAACTCCGCGACTATTTTAAGAAATTTAAGGCTGATGCAGCCAAAGGTAAGGGCCTTACCAAAGGATTGAGCCAAGGCCAAATTGAGGCGTTTGGGTCACAGATAGAAACAAAATTTCGTGAGCAAGGGGTTTTATATCGGCGTCATGTTGCCGCTGTAAAAAAAGAAATCACGGGCACAAGAAAAATTATTAAAAGCGGAGGCTTCGTAAGCCCTAAAGACTTTGATCGCATTGAAGACGAGGCGGCCAAGTTAAAAGATCCGAAGCTAATGGCCTCTATCGAGACTCTTAAAATTCAATTTGAACAGGCTAACATAGTTGAAAACAGCGGAATGCAGGGCCTTAACAAAGTAATTTCTGGCCTAGAATCCCAGATTGTTAAGATGGGGAAAGAGGGAAAGACAACGCCGCAAAGCGTTCTTGATTACAGAGACATGCTGATAGGACGCCGCAATGACCTTGATAAGCGTTTAAATGTGGACCCTATCGCTGTTCATTATGAGGAAAACGGGCAGCCGGTTCCCGATATAGATCTAAATGATGTCAGCGGATTACAGGACCAATTTCGCATAGCAACCAATGTTGCACTAAAGCATGGTCGCACAGTTCAATATTTTTCTAAGGAACAGGCCGGCAATATTAAAGATGCGCTAAGTCCGTTAAACAGAGATTTAGAGGGAAAGGCGCTTGTGCTGAGAAATATTGTTAAGGCGGCAGGGCCTAAAAGTAAGGACGTATTATCTGAGATCGGCACAAAATTCGATTTGCGAGAAATGGTCAATGTTGCGGCCCTGGATAATAGCAAATTGCTTTTGGATTATATGAAGGGCGACGAGGCACAGAGAGCGGGCAACAAGATTAAGGGATCAGCTACCGGGACACAGGCAATAATTGACAGAGTCTTTAAGCAAAAATTTGGTGGAGCCTTTACAGGCGCACAGGTCGCGGATCGGCAAGCAATGCAAGATGCCGCTCAAAAAATATACATACAGCGGCACGGCATAGATCGGTTTAGCAGCGATGAATTTAGTGCAATTGTTCAAGAGCTATTTGGTGGTGATGGCAAGTATGGCGGCGTCCTGGAATACAAAGGTGCTCATTTAATACTGCCGTTCGGCGTAGAGCGCACAAAAGATGCCCTCGAGGACATTATTGAAAATCTAACTGAGGAGGATTTGAATTTAGCTGGCTCCCGGCCTGGCGATGCAGATGATGAACAGCCGGATTATCCGGGCTTCATAAACTCCGATGGCCAAATGCAGCCCGTTCCTCTTGAACAACTAAAAAAGCTCAACTTAGTGTCTCACGGCGTTGGTCAGTATTTTCTCGAAAATAGCGACGGTGAGCGTGTCAAAAGTGGCAATAGTTTGGGATCTAAAGATTACGTTCTCGATATCCGTTATATCCAATGAGTATTTTCGCACCAGAACCAACCGACCGATTTAATAGCAAGATAGGCTATCGACCGCCGACAGGTTTTTCCGAAAATTACAATTCTGCCTATGAAACTTATAATTTCGTAGACGGCCCCGCCAGTTTTCTTGAGCATTTAAAACTGGATTTGCAACCACATATCGATGCTTATGAAAAAAGAACAGGCAAAAGCGTTCCCTACATTCGCCCAGCGGAGCCCGGCTTTGAGCGCAGAAGTGACGGCGTTTACCATATTAAGGAAGAACATGCCGAATATGTGGGTTTAAAAGCCCGCTTGGATTATTTGCGGGAATTTGATGACAGTGTGGAGACGTTTGAAGAGCTTGAGCAAAAGGTCATGCAGCGGATGCCGTATATTCAGCAACGACATTTTCATACGGCCCGAAATCAAACATTCCTTGGAGCGGTTGGCGAATTTTTAGGTGAAACGAAAGCCGTGTTTGAACAAGGAATGGTTTACCCACAAGCGATAGGCTTTGCAGTAATTGGTAAGAGGGCAAACCGTGGCGTCTTTGCGCTTATGAAGGCCGCTGGAGTTGATGCCATTGCAGCCGCCGCCGCTGTTGGTTCCACTCAACCATTTGTCCAGTATTTTAAAGAAAAGTACGGCCTCCGGCATACAACGCAAGACATGATCAACAACACAGGCATGGCGGGCTTGGCTGCATTTGGGTTGCGGTTTGGGCTGCAAGGCACTGGTCGATTGGCCAAAGTGAGCGGCAAGGCTGCATTCCGAAAGATTGCGCCAGGCGCAGCGTTTGGCCGAGAACTAAACAATGCTTTGAAATCCGCTGATCCGGCACAAATAGATCAGGTTATCAACCGAATGAGCATCCGACAGCAAATTGATTTGCTTAAAGATGCTGAAGATATTGGCCTCAAAATGCCGCCGGAAGTACACGGCGCAATGCAAATTGCAGAGCGTGAGGCCACCATTTTGGCCGATAATCCTTACCAGAACAAAAACTCATATGAAGCCGGCGAGGAACACAACAAGCATTTTAATGCAGCCTACAACGCGCTTTTAAATGACACCGCACAAGTTGATTTACCGCCTTCTTCGTTGCCCGTTAAACAAACCGGCGTTCATCATTTTGATGAATTAAACGGTACGCTCGAGCGCCTAGACATTGATAACATCGAAGTCGATGCCAAACTATTTCAGTTTAAAAGTGGCAGCGATGCCCAAGGAGTAACTGAGCGCCTGGCTGGGGAGAAAAAATGGAACCAAGTCAATAGCAATGTCGCGCTCACTTATGAATATGCAGACGGCAGGCGGTTTATTGCCGATGGCCATCAGCGGCTTGCACTCGCAAAAAGAATAAAAGCCGAAGACCCTAGTCAAGATGTGCAGCTTTACAGCTACGTCTTGCGCGAAACAGATGGCGTAACGGTTGAGCAGGCCAGGGTCATTGCCGCCATGAAAAACATTTCAGAAATCACAGATAACAAATCCGCACAGTATATTGATGCTGCAAAAGTCTTACGGGTTGATCCGGCAAGAATAGAAGACATACCTCAATCGAGTAATTTTGTCAGTGTAACCCGTGGTCTAACATCTCTTGATGATGAGGCGTTTGGTTTAGTGGTTAATGAGATTGTGCCGCCAAACTATGCCGCGCTGGTCGGACGCCTAGAAAAAGACGCAGCCAAGCAAATGGCCATCATGCGCCTGCTAGCAAAGACAGAGCCTGCAAACATTACTCAGGCCGAGGCCATAGTGCGCCAGGCGCGAGATATGGATTTTACAAAAACCACACAAGACTCGCTTTTTGGCGAAGAGGTCATGCTGGAAAGTTTGTTTGCTGAACGCGCCAAGGTGCTCGATGAGGCGTTGAAAATTTTGCAACGGGATCAAAACACGTTTGCAAATTTAGTGCGAAACGAAAAGACCATTGCCGAAGGTGGCAACAAACTCGAAACCGAAAGCAACAGAAAAAGGGCAGAAATTAATGGCCAGGCGAAACAGACGATCACGACGCTTGCGAGCAGAACAGGAGATATCTCGACCGCTCTCACAAACGCCGCTAAACGATTTAAGGAAACCGGAAAAGCAGCGCCCGCCGCTCGGGACTTCGCTGAATTTGTCAGAGGAGGAATTGAACGCGGCGATTTCGCTCGGGTATCAGTTAGCCCACCAATCCGCACTTTCGAGCCTGCAGCGAAAAATGATCGCTTGGCAGCAAGCGCAGCAGCGGAACAAATAGACGCCTTTGCTACTCCTACCGGGCCGAAGGCTGACGCAGCACTAGACCGCTTAGAGAATGAGTTTGTCGAAAGTATCACGGCGCAGCCAACCGATGCTGATTTGATCTCTCGCGGTGAAATAGCGCCAGACTATCGCTACTACCTCGAGCCAACATCCGACAGCATCGACATCTCGATACAGAACATAGTGCCAATCCGCCGGCGACCCGATGGCGTTGCAAATGCCAAAATGTTTATGGCCGAGGCCGCACTCGGCGACAAAGCAAAACGCGGCCCGCTGTCGGTCAAAGACAACGGCGACGGCACTTATGAATTGCTTGATGGTAATTCGACCTATGCCATCGCCGCCGAAGCGGGAATGCCCAAACTGCCTGCCCGCGTTCTTACGGACCAGGAGTTTGCAACTGAAGTTGCGCAAAAAAATGCCAAAAAAATGCTGGAGATGGGGCCAGGCGCAAAGAAGAAGCGTCTGGTACTGGCACAGGATCTAAGTCGTGCCGAGTTGCGCGATTTAGCGGATACGCTTAAGTCGCGTCAGGCGTATGCGTCTATCGACGATATCATGGCCCGCAATGAAGCATTCAACGTCGAGCTAAATGCAGCGGTGCAGAAAGCCGCTGGCGAACATAAGGTTGATTATTTCGCGGGGCCGCTTAAAGCGCGAGATCGAGTTGAGGCAAAGATCAATGATAAATACGTCGGTGAATTGAATCGCATTTCCGACGCATCACGGGCAACAATTGCGGTATCAACGCCACGCGAAGCCGACGCATTTATTAAGTCACTTGCAAAAAAATATCACGTTGTCGATGAGGGATATCAAGCAACGGGCGAGACTTCATATTTCGATAAAAAATTAATGGTGATCGATAAAGACGGCACTATTGGCGAAGTAAAAATCATTGAACGCAATCTGTATGACGCAAGCAAAATGCAAGGTGGGCATGGCCTTTATCAAATTGAGCGCGGCGATCTTGACACAGCCGCCATAATTGCAGAATTGCCGGATCCAGAAATGCGGGCGCGGCTTGAGCGTTTAAGCGGTGACGAGCTTATTGAGGCAGCAAAACGAGAACAAGTGCAACTATATACCGCTGCCCGCGCTCAAATGGGTTCAGAGTTTTCAGAAATCGCCGATAACGTACTTGGATCGATGCCCGCGACGACCAGGTCGGTTTCAAATTCGGATGCGGTAAGCTCTGGTGTGCGCGTATCTGCTAAAAGCTCACGCGCAGACATTTCGCCCCAGGATTCCCGTGTATTCGACCAGGAAAACGCCTTGCCGTCATTGCGTAGTACGGCGGGAAAGCTGCCCTCAAGTGAAAAAAATCTCATAGATGAAACCTCTACTACTAATGAGAAAATTGCAAGCGAAATAACCGACGCGGGCGCACAAGCTGACCTTTTAGACTCTTTAGTACCAACTGGCCGAGTGGTTGATGGCGAGGTTGAGCGTGTCTCGGCCCGCAGCTTGTTTGAAGAAATTGAGAGCGACAAATCAATGCTAGATAGACTGAAGGATTGCGTCTGATGAGCTTGCGAGAGTGCATAATTAACGGTGTAAAAGAGGGCGCAATTACTGAAGCGCGAGGCAAAGAGGCAGAAGATTTATTTGATGATTTTTTGGCCCGCAGTGGCGGCGATGAAGCTGCTGCAGCCAGAAAGACGTTTGATCAGCTGAAGCACCAGGCCGCTCGACGACGCCATCTAAACATGCTGCGGGTCAAGACGTTCAAGCGGCTAAGTACAGAAATGAATAATTACAAGCCGGCCTTCAAGGCTCTTATGCGTGACGGGGTGAAAGTGACAACGGCGGATGTGCCACGCCCAGGCAAATACCTACAGTCTCTAGTTGATTTTGAAGAAGGCACTGGCGCGTTTACAAAAAATTTAGTCGGTACATATGAGTCGGTGCGTTCGAGCGCCTTTGCAATGTTTGATGAGGGTTTGCGGCAAAATCGCCAGGCGCTTTTCGGACGCAAAGGCAAGGCCGACTCACACGATTTGCTAATGGAGGTATTCGGAAAAGATAGCGGCAAGTCAACCGCTAAAACGGTGGCGGATCAATGGCGGCAAGTCTCTGAATATTTGCGCCTCCGCGCTAACCAAGCAGGCATGGCCATACCCAAGCGAATAGATTGGCACCTACCCCAGAAACATGAGTCTGTGCTGGTATCTAGCGTGTCTGCAAAAGAGTGGAAAGACGCAATCCGCGATGATCTCGATGTAGATAAAATGATCAACGAGCAAACCGGAAATCAGTTTACGCCAGAGGAACTAGAGCTAGCTTTGTCCGAGGTATATGAAACCATTACAATGGGCGGCCTCAACAAGATGAAAGAAGGCGTTACTGGCGCAGGCAAGGCTCTGGCAAATCGCCGCCAGGATCACAGGTTTTTAGTGTTTAAAGACGCAGAGGGCTGGATGCGCTACCAGTCGCGATTTGGCGACCCTGATGTGTTTGGCACAATGATGACGCACATTGAAACCATGAGCCGCGACATTGCGATGCTCGAGGTGCTAGGCCCAAACCCAAACACAACAATCTCAGCGCTCAAAATTGAGGCGCAAAAAATCGCGCAGCGGCACAATGTGAAAAGCACAACTACACGCGCCACGGACATGCTTGGCAATGATCTTAAAAAATATGAAGCTATGGCGGATATATTTACCGGGGAGGGAAGCATTCCGGCCAATGTAACGATGGCTAATTTTGGGGCCGGCATTCGTAACCTACAAACCTCCGCCCTACTTGGCAGCGTTACGCCAATTGCTGTTCCCGGCGATTTCAACACTTCGCGGCTTGCCGCACAAATGATCGGCCTTCCGGTTACTAAATTAATGTCTGGCCTTATGGAGCAAATTGCACCGCTTA